>MAAC01009960.1_pt1 | contig 41106 bp, 30 predicted proteins | sample 1115981 | NCBI WGS metagenome assembly MAAC01 (sample SAMN04961126, study PRJNA320927) | seawater metagenome | isolation source: sample BD02T64 sea water enriched with oil for 64 days | place: USA:Gulf of Mexico | collected 2013-07-27 | reverse complement strand
ACAGGTGATACTGGCACAGGTGATACTGGCACAGGTGATACTGGCACAGGTGATACTGGCACAGGTGATACTGGCACAGGTGATACTGGCACAGGTGATACTGGCACAGGTGATACTGGTACAGGTGATACTGGCACAGGTGATACTGGTACAGGTGATACTGGCACAGGTGATACTGGTACAGGTGATACTGGCACAGGTGACACTGGTACAGGTGATACTGGTACAGGCGATACCAGTTCATCTTCAGGAGGTGGTGTATATCATTTAGGCATACTACTATTGGCAATGTGCTTATACCGCCGTCGCGTTGATTAACAAAGCAGTGCTTAATGCCCTAGTGATTTAACAGTTAAAAGGCCAGACAATTAATTGTCTGGCCTTTTTGGTTTGGCGATTATTTTAGAGTAGGCATAAAGTTTTGACATTGTTACTGAGTTGATAGAAATACTCATAAATAAAGCCATACACTAGGCTAGCGTATGGCTTATGATCACTTTTAAAAAGTTAAGTTATTTAACCTTTTTACCTGTTTGTAACTGCTTTCTTCTATAGGCAAGCCCAGCTAAGCCAAGGGCGAATATGCCCATACTCGCTGGCTCAGGAACGGTAGCGCCAATACCCTGAATGTTTTCAAAATCACCATCAACAACGGCCCAGGCGAATCTTTTTGCCGTCCCCTGAGTTTTCACAGGACCTGAAGTACCATCAATTCTGAACCAATAGGCTCTTTCATCTGTTGATCCGAAATTCTCAGTGGATGTCCAATATTGCGCAACATTAAAAGCACCCGGAAGGTTATCAAACAAGCCAAAATTTGCAGATGAACTTTGCAAGGCCAGCGCTTCTATTAAAGTGGGTAAGCGCCATTCAATTGAGCCAAAAGCATCTAGGTTAACTGCCCAAGTCTTGCTGTCATCCCATAGCATTTTTCCATCATTATCAGTTCCATCGGTTTTTGAATAATTGGTATCCGCTAACCAAGTTATCAAGGATTCGTCGTCATAAATTAACCCCCCGCTTTTTATTAATGTAGCATTTGCTTGGGTAGTCATGGCAAATAACGCCGCCACCGACACTGCCGTTAATGATTTTTTAAAAGAAAATTTCATACTGTTCCCCCTAACTATAATTATCATTTGTACTTTATTTATACTATTCATGATGAAGGTATATCACATGGTGTTCTTTGTCAATAATAATCAGGTTTAATTGGGCTCGTCAATGTCAATATTTAATTACTTTAAATTAATGTAATAAAGTTTTTGTTATATACTGTACGGTGCTATAGTGTTGAAATGTTGTTTGTTTTTATTGTGAGGTGAATAAGCTGAATATTTGGTTGTCGCCTTGTTTCTAATTTTTTAAATACAAAATAATCCATGTATATTTTGCTGGTAAAGATCATTTTTTCTTGCTCACGCTATCACTATTTTCAATACATACAGCATGTAAGTTGATGTAATTTTGTGTTTTTCCCCAAGTATTAGCTAAAATATCACTTTTTTGTCTAATTCAGTATAAAAGCAGTAATTTTTATCAATAAAATAGTTTTTATGGTGTTACTATTAATAAACAACATAAAAAAATTAATAAATTGTTTTTATATTACCTAGGATATGATAATGCAAAGTCACCTAATTCAAACCACAGCTAACAATATTTTAAAGTCACTTTCTGAGTTCGATAATGTCAATTCCATCGTACTAAAGGACAATACCTTAGCTAAAAAACTCAATGTTAGTCGTACAACGATTAGAACATCGTTAAAAGAGCTTGAGAAAAAAGGTGTAATTGAAATTAATGATAATCAAAAGTTAGTGGTTCGTGCCCCTATTGAAGCCGATTATTTTGATACTAGTGATGGCGTATCTTCAAAAGAAGAAATTATTGAAAAGTACTTCTTAGACTTAATTAACCATGGCAAACTTTTACCAGGCGGTAAGTTTTCTGAATTAGAGCTAGCGAAATCTTCGGGCTGTAATACCATCACGGTTCGTGAGTTTTTAATTAAATTTTCACGTTTTGGTTTAATTGAGAAAAAGCCTAGAGCAAAATGGCAAATGGTTAAGTTTGATGAAAAATTTGCCTTAGAGCTAGTTGAATTCAGACGTATTTTAGAAATGAGTTCAATAACCAAATTGATGGCAATGCCTGTAGATGATGGTGTTTGGCAGGAGCTAGCGGAGCTACTTGATAAGCACACTGAAGTATTAGCTGATGTCAAAAATCGTTATACCGAGTTAAGTGAATTGGATCGTAAATTTCACTTTATTGTGCAACGCGCCTCTGATAATCGCTTTTTCATGCAGTTTTTTGATGTGGTATCGCTTATTTGTCATTACCACTATCAGTGGAATAAAGGCGATGAATTAGAACGTAACCAAGTAGCACTGCAAGAGCATGTTGATATTATTACCCAATTGCTTGCACATAATACTTCTGGTGTTTTGGCAGCGATGGAAACTCATTTAAATACAGCTAAGAAAACATTACTGCGTTCTGCTCATGGTTTAGAATAAACTTTCTGGCTAGACTTGAGTTAGGAAAGGGCTGCTAGCCCTTTTTTTGTGTCTGATAAAAGATGTCTAAGTACTTAAAGCCGTTAGTCAATTGAAAAAACTATTACTAATGCCGCTCTGATGTGCGCTGTTATAGTAAATAGCTGCTGTATTGGTGCAAGTTAACCTTTAACTAAACGTATTCTTGTCTATATTTTGTTGATTTTATTGAATATAAAATAATGGCTTGGATTTTGTATTCGGGTTCAGCTAACAGACGTTATGGCAAACATACAGCGTAGACTAACAATAATATGAACCTTACCAAGAAAAAGAACAAAAAAGTGCAGCTTTTGACTAATCAAAGCAAGTTGCTAAAAGATAAAGTCATTACCGTGCTCTTAATCGAAGAGCGACCTAAGGCAAGTTCAATGCTGAAAAAAGCATTAATAGACTTTAGCTACCATGTTACTAAACACCTTTCCTTTGAAGATAATATCATTGAAGAAATTGATTTATGTAACCCAAATGTCCTTATTTTATCGACAGACTTGCCCAGTGGCACAATGCTAAAAGACTTAGCGGAAATAAATCAGTTATTACCCCTGCCTATCGTTATCTTTGCCGAGAATGATTCTCCGAATGTCATTCAAAATGCGATTAACTCAGGTGTCAGTGCTTATGTAGTGAATGAAATACTGCCTCAACGTATTAAGAGCATTATTTCAGTGGCTAATGAACGTTTTAAAGCCGTTCAGTCTTTACGTAATGAACTTAAGCAGGTAAAAAGCCAACTTGAAAGCCGAAAACATATTGAAAGGGCAAAGGGACTTATCATGCAAAAAAAGCAACTGAGTGAAAATGAAGCTTATGGCGCACTGAGAAAAATGGCCATGGATCAAGGCTGCTCTTTGGCCATGGTGGCAAAAAATATCATTGATGTTTGTGAGCTACTATCAACGCCAACCACCTAGATAATTCTGATGATCAAGTGTGGTGCATTTCATTATGATTGGGCAAATAAAGTTACCCTATAAAAACAAAATGACACTAATGCCTTTAAAAATAAAGGGTTTAAAGTTGGCACAGTAACTGCTATATCTAAGTTAGTAATGAAAGAAGCAACGAATAAAGCAAGTCACTAGTTAATCGAGGTTTGCATAGTAAACAAAATATTTTTATCAACGGCGATAAAAATAATGAATAATACCTGACAGCAATGACGCTGCAGGATAATGCTAGGCACAAGCCTTACACTATACGAGCAATGGCGCTCATCAATAATCAACCTTTATAGGCTGATTATTGGTGGGCGTTTTTTTTTGAAAAATTTTAATCTTATCACTTGAAGGAATTACCATGAACTGGAAAAAATCAATAACCACCACGTTAAAAAAAGCGATATTAAGCACTGCAGTATTAGTGTCGTTAACTAACATTGCTTATAGTGAAACTTTGGGCGAGCCAGAAAAGGAGGAGTTGAAGTTTGGTTTTATTAAATTAACTGATATGGCGCCTATTGCCATTGCTTATGAAAACGGTTACTTCGAAGACGAAGGTCTGTACGTCACTATCGAAGCACAAGCCAACTGGAAAGTTTTGCTTAATGGCGTTATTGATGGCACGTTAGATGGCGCTCATATGCTTGCCGGACAACCTATTGCTGCCACCATGGGGTATGGCACCAAAGCTCATATTATTACGCCATTTTCAATGGATTTGAACGGTAATGCTATAACTGTTTCAAATAAAACTTGGCAACAAATGAAGCCAAATATTCCGAAAATGGCTGACGGCAGGCCGGTGCACCCAATCAAAGCTGATTCATTAAAACCTGTGATTGAACAGCTTAATTCACAGGGTAAAGCTTTTAAAATGGGCATGGTCTTTCCGGTATCTACCCATAACTACGAATTACGTTATTGGTTAGCCGCTGGTGGTATCCATCCCGGTTATTATGCCCCGCATAAAGGTGATACTAGCGGGCAAATTGATGCCCAAGCCTTATTGTCAGTAACGCCACCCCCACAAATGCCATCAACGATGGAAGCAGGCACTATTCACGGTTATTGTGTTGGTGAACCATGGAATCAACAAGCGGTATTTAAAAATATTGGTGTACCTGTGGTTACCGATTATGAAATTTGGAAAGATAACCCGGAAAAAGTCTTTGGAATCACCGCTGCTTTTGCAGAAAAATACCCTAATACCACCATTCGTTTAACACGCGCACTTATTCGCGCCGCAAAATGGTTAGATGATAATAACAATGCTAACCGTCCTGCCGCGGTAAAAATACTCTCTCAATCTAACTATGTTGGTGCAGATTACGATGTCATCGCTAACTCAATGACAGGTACCTTTGAATATGAAAAGGGTGATAAACGTGATGTACCTGATTTCAATGTATTTTTCCGATATAACGCCACTTATCCATACTACTCAGATGCTATTTGGTATTTAACGCAAATGCGTCGCTGGGGACAAATTTCAGACGATAAAAGTGACCAATGGTACAAAGACTTAGCTAGCAAAGTCTATCGTCCAGACATCTATGTCAAAGCCGCACAATCATTAATTGCCGAGAAATTAATTCCAGCGCATGAATTCCCTGACTTTGCTAACGAAACTGGTTTTAAAGCACCACAACAACACTTTATCGACGATATTGTTTATGACGGTCAGCAGCCTAATGCTTATTTAGAAAAATTCAAAATTGGCCTTAAACAAGGTGACAAACTTTAAGCCTAACGATACCAAGTGGTCAAATAATCGATCACTTGGTATTACCATGAGAAGGAGTGAGAAATGAGTTCGACAACAGTAAAAGTTACCAGTGTAACTATCACAGAGCAAGCGCTTAAAATCGTTAAAAACAGCCTAACAAAAATAACTAATGCCTTGTTACTGCCCGTTATTGGTATCAGTATATTTCTATTTTTATGGTCAATTACCGCGCAGAGTATTCATACCTCTTTAGGGGATTTTCCCGGGCCGAATGCAGTTGTTAAACAATTTTCTTCGCTTTACTTAGAGCATAAAAACGAACGAAAAAAGGCCGAGGCTTTTTATCAGCGCCAAGAAAAACGTAATGCTGCCAAACGGGCTAAAAATTCCGACTATGAAGCGAAAATAAGAGCTTATACCGGTAAAGAAACCTTTTTAGACCAAATAATCACCAGCTTAATCACCGTTACTTGTGGCTTTTTAGCGGCGGCGTTTATCGCCATTCCGTTAGGAATTTGGATGGGATTAAACAAACGTCTAAATTTGGCACTAAACCCCATAGTGCAGGTTTTTAAACCGGTTTCACCGCTGGCTTGGTTACCGCTGGTGACTATGGTGGTCAGTGCACTTTATGTCTCTGACGATCCTATGGTATCTAAGTCTTTTTTAACCTCAATGCTCACCGTTACCCTTTGCAGCTTGTGGCCTATGGTCATTAACACTTCAATGGGAGTCTCGGCAATCAACAGTGATTTATTAAATGTCAGTAAAGTATTGCGCTTAGGCACACTAACGCATATTAAAAAAATAGTGCTGCCTGCGTCAGTACCTATGATTTTTACTGGCATGCGTTTGTCTTTTGGTGTCGCTTGGATGGTACTGATTGCCGCAGAAATGTTGGCGCAAAATCCCGGTTTAGGAAAATTCGTTTGGGATGAATTCCAAAATGGCAGTTCTGACTCACTTGCCAGAATTATGGCGGCGGTAGTGGTGATTGGTTTTATTGGCTTTTTATTAGACCGCGCCATGCTGGAATTACAACGTAAAGTCTCTTGGGACAAAGCAAGCGTAAATACTTAAGGATATCACTGTGAACACTACAAACATAACAAATACTAGCCAGCTAATTGAGCCTGAAAGCATCGCAAACAATGTATTTTTAAACATTAGCCAAGTCGATATGGTTTTTCCTACACCTACTGGCGGTTTTACCGCCTTAAAAGAGGTCGACCTACAAATCGATAAAGGCGAGTTTATCTCCCTTATTGGCCATTCGGGTTGTGGTAAATCCACAGTACTTAATATTGTTGCCGGCCTTTATCAAGCAAGCAAAGGCGGTATTCTACTTAACAATAAAGAAGTTAATGAGCCAGGCCCTGAGCGGGCGGTGGTTTTTCAAAATCACTCGTTATTGCCTTGGTTAACTTGTTATCAAAATGTTGAGCTGGCGGTGAAGCAGGTTTTCAATAAAACCATGTCAAAAGGAGAAATGAAGGAGTGGATTGAATATAACCTCAAACTTGTGCATATGGATCACGCCATGTTTAAACGTCCTGATGAAATATCAGGCGGTATGAAACAACGCATTGGCATTGCGCGTGCGTTAGCAATGCAGCCGGAAGTCTTATTAATGGATGAGCCATTTGGCGCACTTGATGCGCTAACTCGTGCCCATATGCAAGACTCGTTAATGGAGATCCAAAGTGAGCTTAATAATACCGTCATCATGATCACCCATGACGTTGATGAAGCGGTATTACTTTCTGATCGCATTGTCATGATGACCAATGGTCCTGAAGCGACCATTGGCGAAATCCTTGATGTAAAACTAGAGCGCCCTCGAAGTCGTTTATCCCTTGCTAAAGACCCTGAATACAACCGTCTTCGCTCGGAAGTATTAACTTTCCTTTATGAAAAACAGAGAAAGGTTGAAAACATTAGCAGCAAAACAGCTGCCCCGCAGACTGCGCTAAAAAAGCGTGTAAATGAAAAGTAACGAAAGTTAATAGCAATAATAAACACTAAACAACTTAAATAATATTAAATAAAGGAAAATTAAAACATGATGCCTAAGAAAATCGCTTTAAGTCTAGCTATTGCTTTAACAGCAACAAACTCAACCTTGGTTATGGCTGACTCTACTTCAACTAATTCAACTAATAGCAACTCAGTAACGCAAGCCTTAGTGAATGGTAAAACTAGCGCAAACCTTAACATGCGCTACGAAGCGGTAGAACAAGACAATGTTCTTAAGGATGCTAAAGCGTTTACTCTGCGTACCCGATTAACCTACGCTACTGGCAGTGTTGCAGGTTTCTCTTCGTTAGTGGAGTTTGAGGACTCTCGCACTATGCTTGGGGTGGATGATTACAACAATACTTTAGGTAAAAATACTGATTATTCTGTGATAGCAGATCCAGAAACCACAGAGCTTGATCAATTTTTACTGCAATACCAGCAAAAATCATTGACCGTTAAAGCGGGTCGTCAAGTGATCACCCTAGATAACCACAGATTTGTCGGCCATGTGGGCTGGCGTCAAGACAGACAAACCTTTGATGGCTTAACGTTTGCCTATCAGCCCGTGGATAACTTGAAATTACAATATGGTTATATAACTAAACGTAATAGAATTTTTGCTCAGACAAAAGATATTAATTCTAAAGATCATTTAATCAATGCCGCTTATAAGTCATCAATAGGAAAAATTAGTGCTTACAGCTATTTATTAGAAGTTGATAATAATACCGAAAACGCACTAGATACTTATGGTCTTCGTTTTAATGGATCGACATCTTTTAGCAAGCAAAAGCTCTCTTATAACCTTGAATATGCAAAGCAGGACGCTGATAGTGTAACAACATCATACTCAGCTGATTATATATCTGCTGAGTTAAGCAGTACCTTCTCGGGTGTTGCAATTAAAGTTGGCTATGAGTTACTTGGCTCTGATGATGGCAACTACGGCTTTTCGACACCATTAGCTACGTTACATAAGTTTAACGGTTGGTCAGATCAATTTTTGAAAACCCCAAAAGAAGGTTTAGCTGATTTATATGCCAGTATTAGCGGTAAAGTTGCTAGTGGTAAATGGGCTGTTATCTATCATAAGTTTGATGCTGATGAAGTATCCGCAACGGTGGATGATTTAGGAGCTGAAATTAATGTCGTGTATTCAAAGAATTTCACTAAAAACTACTCTGCGGGTATTAAACTCGCATCATATTCTGCAGGTGATGCTACAGCAGGAAAAGTGGATACCGACAAAATTTGGTTATGGTTAAATGCTAAGTTTTAGTTAGATAACTTAGCTATAAGCCTAAGGAATAAATCTAAGGAGCATATCTAAGGGAATATGTCGCATCAAAGCAATGTTGATGCGACGTTGGAAAAGCATAACCGAGGTTATAACTGTATTCTAGTTAGCCACCAAGATAAGTTTCATCGTAGCGTTTATAATCTTCATGATTATATAAGTGTTTGTTGATGACTTTTGGTTTAGCTAATGACTTTAGTACACGCTTACCTGATTTTGTTTGCCAGTGGTCATTTTCACGCGTAAGCGGTGGCAAGTTCTTTAAAATATCATCAAATTTTGCTCGCGCTTTGGCATGCTCAGGTTTACCATCGACTAACTCATAACCAAAACCAAAGCGGTTGTCATCGGTATAATAGAAACGACCACGTGGCATGTTCATGATGGGGTTAACCACTTCAAGCATGTAATCTTTGGTACGTAAAAGTTGTGATGTTGCCGCATAACCATAAATCCACTCACGGTGTTCGTCTGTTTCGCCTTGATAAAAAGGTACTAAACTTTTGCCGTTAAAGGTATGGCCTTTAGGGACAAAATCCCATGCATTAGCGTAATCAATCAGGGTAGGGGCAATATCTGAAAAATCAGATAATTCATCAGTAACGCCGCGCTTTTTAATGCCAGCACCAGCGACAATTTGTACAACATGGGAGCCGCGTTCAACACCACGTGTTTTAGCGGTTACCGCAGTACCGTTATCAGATAAGAAAATAATAACAGTATTGTCGCTTATGCCTAGCTCATCAATTTTGTTAACAACTTGACCGACTTTTAAGTCAAGATATTCAATAAGAGATACAAAGCGTGCTTGGTTTTCACCTGGTATTTTATCTTTTTTCTTAATTCGACCTTGGCCTAAAAGACCCGGCTTACCTCTAAGTGGGTTGGTTGGCATACCGGTTCGAGTACCATGAGGGGCAACAGTTGGCCAGTAAGCTAAAAATGGCTTACCCGCTTTAGCATTTTTTTCCATAAACTCCATAATGAAATCAGCTTCAATATCAAGGCTGAAATCTAAAGGTTTGGTATCAAGTAACTTGCCATTTTTTACATAGCCTGGATGCCAGTAGCGAGAGGTGGTTTTTTTATCTTCCATTAAACCAGTGAATTTTGGTGAGCCTTCAAGTTTGGCTATTTCGTTTGGACCCTCCCATAAGGCATACTCATCAAACCCTAAAACGTCTTCATTAGGCATTTGCATACCCGCATGCCATTTACCGGTAATGGCAGTGGCATAACCTGCATCTTGTAGAATGCGGCTAAAAGGCATGTTGTCGGTGTAAACTTTTTTACGTGAATTACCAAGCCAAATTTCGTTGGTATATACGCCGGTTGTTTGCGCATAACGGCCTGTCATAATTTCAACACGAGAAGAGCCACACTTTGCTGTAGCATACGTGGTTTGAAACTGTATACCTCGCGCGGCTAATTTATCTATATTTGGCGTATTGGCAGCACCTTCGTGGCCATAAGCACTAAACATATCTGGGCTAACGTCGTCAGCCAAAATAAGCAATATGTTAGGGCGTTCATCGCTTGCCTGAACGGTAATTGCTGACAGGCTCAGCACTAAAGCGCTGATGCCTGTTAAGGTTTTCTTTACAAAGTTCATCTTGATACCTGTATTTGATATTAAATTTATTTATAAGAGCAGCTAGTTACTGTTTCCACTCTTGTGACTTCACTGTTACAGGTTTATCCCAGCTCAACGCTTGTCTTTTACGGTACTTAGGATCGTTGTCGCGTTTCGGCTGTGCTTGTGCAACTTTAATTAACGCTGCTTTTGCTGTAACAATTTTCGGGTCCTTACTATTGATTAAGTTAATTTTTTCTTCAGGATCAGTTTGTAAATCAACCAGTTTTTCATAAGAAAGTGGTTGAGTTGCATTAACGAAGAGCTTGTATCGTTTGTCACGAATTACTCGGTCTCTAAAGATAAACTTGTTTTCAATGCCTACCTCTGAAACTTCGGCTTCATTCATACCACCCATAGAAAGTATAGAGCTGCGTGAGCCGTCTTGTTGTTGGTTAAGAATATAGGGCGCGAAAGATTGTCCATCAAGTTGGTAATCGCTCGGGATATTAGCACTGGCTAAGTCTGCAAAGGTGGGCAAGATATCAGTAAAATCAACCAAGGTATCGCTAACTACACCTGTAGGTACTAGCCCTGGTGCACTGACAATAAACGGTGAGTTAATGCCATTTTCTGTGGTCTTTTGCTTGCCACCACGAACTTTACGGCCATTGAGTGTACCTACAAGGCTTTTGTTGGTGCCGTTATCGGTTGTCCAAATGATAATAGTATTTTCACGTTCACCCATCGCTTCAAGACGTTTGATCATTTTAGCTAAAATAAAGTCAGCATACTCAACCATAGCTTTGTGTTTATCAAGCTTGCTATCGAGTTTGCTCTTATGTGGTGTTGTTGTGTAAGGTGCGTGGGGTAGGTTCATGGCAAAATAAGCAAACCAAGGTTGTGCTTTATTTTTATCAATAAAGTTCAATAAAAATTCAGAAAAGATATCTTCGCCAAATTCACCCAGGTAAGTTTTACTGCCTTTTTTGGTATGAATGTAAGGGTCCCAATAACGCTCAGCACTGGCAGGTACACCGGTTTCATGACCTGTCCACATGGCATAATCATCAAAACCGTGTTTGGTCATGGCTTCAGGTTCAATGCGAAAATCGTTAACCTGCCATTTACCCGCAGCGACCGTTGCATAACCAGCGTCTTGCATTACTTTTGCGACGCTTTGGTTTTGCTGCCAATCTAAATAACCTTGGCCCCAGCGAGGTGTATCCCAGTGATTCACCCAACCATTGCGATAAGGATATTGCCCGGTAATAAGGGAAACACGAGATGGTGTGCATTGTGGGTCTGACCAAACATTATCAAAGCGAATACCTTGATTGGCTAGTTCATCAATATTAGGAGTAGAAATGTCTTCTGCGCCATAAGCACTGATCCATTCTTTACCTAAATCATCAGCTAAGATAAAAAGAATATTGGGCCTTTGTGACTCACTGTTATGATCTTCAGCATAAACGGGCGCGATTAGTGATAGTGATGTGCTGATACTTAAAATCACTAAAATCTTATTTTTTAACAAACGCATTCTCTTGCCTTGTGTGTACAGTATATATAAAGAACATTAATGCTATTTGTATATATTGTCAAGTCAGGCTCTAAGTCATTTGCTCTTATTATAATTTACAGGCTGTTACTTATTGATTATCCAGTGTTTTTTATCTACGTCGATTTGTAAAGTTAAGTAAGTATTTAAATTATTTATATTTTTGTCTGTTATTTTTAAATCTACGCTGTCAATCGCGTGATGATTTACAGAGAACAATTGTGGGCTCAGGCTTTACTGGTTCAGTGTTAGCTTGCATATAAAAGAAAGGGAGCCTGATTTTGGCTCCCTTTATCGATACTATATTCTATTCGCTCATATCAACAGGTATTGGTAATAGAATTATTCATTCAAGCTGCTTTGTTGTTTGTTCTAAATTTTTGTACCGATACATCTAACAACTGAGTGACGTTGGATAATTCTATTCGGCACTCTTCCAGCGCAATTGAATGTTGATTGATAATTTTTGATTCTTGATCAAGTTGATTGATATTTTTGTATATTTCAGATGAAACTACCGTTTGCTCTTCTGTTGCCACGGCAATGGAGTTATTTAACATCGAGGTATTGTTGATGGTGGTCTTAGCATCTTTAATAAAGCCGCTGAGCTCTTGAATACTATTGGCGTTTATTTCACTCGCTAATACCCCAAGCTTGACTTTTTCTGTGGCACTTTTCGCTTTTGATTGCAGGCCTTCGATAATTCTGCTGATATCTTGAGTAGCTAGTTGTGTTCTTTTCGCTAGATTTCTAACTTCGTCAGCAACAACCGCAAAACCTCGGCCATTTTCACCTGCACGGGCGGCTTCAATAGCAGCGTTTAATGCTAATAAATTAGTTTGCTCAGCGATATCGCTGATAACTTGTAATACACTGCCGATGTTTTCACTTTCTTGGTTCACTTCGTTGATTATTTGAGTATTTAATTTCATGTTTTGAACAAGTTCATAAATACTATTTGTCGCGGTGGTTGATATATTTATACTTTCATTGATTTTATCATCTGAATTGACCGAGCCATTCGCGGCATCAACCGCATGTTCAGCTATCTCATTAATTGCAGACTGCATTTGCAGCATCGCAACGTTTGCGTGCGATATTTCACTTTGTTGACGCTCGTTGCCTGCTTTATTAAGAGATATCACTTTATCAATACGATTCGAAGCGGTTGATAATTGGTCTATAGAATGAATTATGTCATTAACTACATCACTGATATTACAGATAAAGTGATTGAAATTACTTGCGAGCATTGCCACTTCATCTTTACCATTAATTACCAAACGTTGCTGTAAACTAATTTCTCCGTTTGCTAAACCAAGCACCATTTTATTGATAGCGGTAATTCTTATTTGTACAGTGCGAATAATAGTGACAATGGCAATTAAGGTGAGCAGCATGATACTAAAGGCAATGCTATAGAGTTGCAGGTAAACTTGTTGTATTTTATTGTCGATATGTGATTGAAGTTCATTTTCCATTTTAGTTAATTGTTGTTCAGCATCATGCACAGAAAGGCGTAATTGGCCAATTAATCCGGTAGATGGACTCAAACCCATGGTTATTTTTCCATGAGTAAGATGTGTAAACTTTTCTTGATAACTTTTTAGGTGGCGTTGAATCTTAATCTTTATCTCTGATGGTAATGTCAGTTGATTTAGTAACGTTATACTTTGCACAAATTCTTTATTGAATTTATCAAGGTATTTTTCTTGGTTGCGTAACATAAAGTCTTTTTCATGTCGGCGAAGCATTAACATTGAGGCCAGTAGCTGATGTTGTGCAAGCGCATTGATGTCATCTTCGGCGAGATGTACAGCGTTACGCAATTCACCGTATAACCCCTGTGTTGATGTCAGGCCAATTTCTTTTTGTAAGTTAACTAACTGTTGGAAGTAGTTCTTATAATTTTCAAATTTAGCAGCAAAAAGGTCAATACTGCTAATATTGAGATTTTCACTGAGTAAGAGTTTTTTAGCTTGAATTAGGTTGCTTGACAGTTGCAGAACATTATCATCAAATTTTTTCTGATATTTAAGCTCCTTTCTACTGAAGAAATCTTTTTCATTTCGTCGTAAAGTGAGCAACTCCACTTCTACGTTCTTTATTATAAGATTGTCATCTTTTAATTCACTAATGTGTGTTAAAGAAAGGTGGACCAATGCTGATAGGGTTGAAATGGCGATAATAAACATACCGCAGATCATAAATAACTTACTACGAATACTCACAACTGTACTACTCACTTGTTGACCATTGAGAAATTGTGAGCATAGTAGCATTTATAATTTATGGAAATATTAAGGTTTTATTACAATGTAACTGCCTTTTATTGCGGTCAAATAAGAATATACTCTATTTGAGTTACATGAAAAATAGCAAATTAAGGTTGCTCACTTAGTTTAAATATTTCTTCCATGGGTAACCATTTTTCACCCTCTTTTGCCCAAGGCAGTGCTTGTTGAAATTGCCACATTAAGGTTTCCCATTTTTGTACCTCAGGGCAAGCCGCATCGGCTTTGGCTTTGGCGGCAGCATCAAATGAATCATCAACTTCCATGATCATAAATAGGCGATTATTGATTAAATAAATTTCCATTTCTACAATGCCAGCATTACGGATACTTTTAGCAACGGCTGGAAAACCGTTTCCTGGTTGATGGTATTCTTTATATTTTTCGATTAACTCAGGTTTATCTTTTAAATCGGTGGCTAAACAATGGCGTGTGGTTGTCATTTTATCTCCTAGGTAAAACGGTCATCTTCGAGGTGTGTTAATCGAAGATCTATACTCTAAAAATATCTGGATTCTCGATCAGGCACTTCGAGAATGACGAGTTGACTCAACTTTTTTAACAAAAGTACGTCACAACGGGAAATCGATTAGTTGCTGAGCAAATACTGCTTTATCAACAATAGCCCCCTTGTGTTGAATGACACAGCCAGAAACTTTGGAAGCGAACAGTGCCGCTTGCTCAGGAGATTTTCCTAATAACCGCGCACTGAGGTAGCTACCATTAAAAGCATCACCAGCAGAAGTGGTATCAACCACGTGTTTAATAGGCTCTACATTAACGTGATGACGTATACCATCAATACTAAGCAGCATACCTTGCTCGCCATTTTTTATAATGATTTCACCAATGGAAAACTTCTCAAGAAATTCAGCGACATCTTCCGCACTTTTGGCATTATAAAGCACCATGTGATCGTCAACGCCCGGCAGGGCGATATCAGCTAATTCAAAAGCGGCAGCATAAGCAGCTCTGGTTTCATTCATTGACGTCCACAGCGTTGGTCTGTAGTTAGGGTCGAACACTATAGTCGTACCAGACGCTTTAAGTTTTAAAATGAAACGCCATAATTTTTGTCTATCACCTTCAGATAAGATAGCAATAGAAATACCTGAAAAAAAGAAGCTATCAACTTGCGATAAAGCCGGGTTATTAATATCATCGCTGATAAACTTAACCACTTGCTTGGCGGCCGATGTTTCACGCCAATAATTAAAGCTACGCTCGCCCTCACTATCAACATTGATTAAATATAACCCCATTTGCGCTGTTGACGATTGATAAACTAGGCTGGTATCAAGTGATTCTCGTTTCATCATTGCTAGCATTTCGTGACTATTTTCGTCATTGCCAACCGCGGTTAAAAACTTAACATTTGCTTGTTCTTTAACGCAGCGTTTGATGTAAATACCGGTATTGAATACATCACCAGCAAAGCTTTTTTTGTATAAGTTGGCTTCGTCAGCACGGCCACTAGCACGACCGAACTCGACCATGCATTCGCCCATTACGATGATATTGCTCATGCGCATCTGTCCAAGTTATTGATAGCGGCAATAGCTTGTTGACTTAATAAAGTGATAGCTGCCCAATCTTTGTTGGCAATAAGATCTTTAGGTACCATCCAAGAGCCGCCGACAGCAAAAATACTCTTGTTAGCAAAGTACTCAGTCATATTGTCAAGGCTTACACCGCCGGTAGGGCAAAACTTTACTTGGCTAAAAACACTTGATAAAGCCTTAATGGTTTTTGCGCCACCGTATTGTGCTGCAGGGAAGAATTTCACCTCTGTAATACCTAGCTCTAATGCTTGGGTGATTTCAGAAGGCGATACCACGCCTGGCAGCATAGGTAAGCCAGTATCAAGCATTGCAGTTGCTAAGGTTTTAGTAAAAGAAGGACTTACTAAAAATTGAGCTCCCGCAGCGACCGAGTCTTTGACTTGTTGTGGCGTTGTTAAGGTGCCTACGCCAACGGTCATTTCAGGTACTTGCTCACTAACAGCTTTAATACAGTCGAGTGCTACTGGAGAGCGTAAAACGATTTCCGCACAAGTGATACCACCTTTATATAACGCACGACTGACATTAACGGCATCATCAATACTTTCCATGTGTAAGACTGGCAGAATAGGGCTGTTTTTAACTAATGCCGCAAAACTTGGCTTTAACATAATTTCTCCACAACTGTATTGATTTGACTTACTTCACCAATGCGTAGGGCTGATAAGCTATTGACTAATTGAGCTTTTAACTCAGTGTTTTTTGCTAGTTCTTGTCCAAAAATAGACTCGATTGTTAAAAATGCTTCGACAACTTCTAAGCTATCATCGCTAAGTAACGCCGGCATCTTGGCAAAATAATCGGCAAGGGGATCAACAATTTCTCTGTTGTCTTTTAAAGCACGACAAATAAACTCGAACCAACAGGCAAGTGATAAAGATAGAAGCTTGGTAGATCGACCTAAAGCTAAGTTATCTTCAATAATAGGCAAGATACGCATTTGTAGTTTTTGCGAACCATCCCAAGCAATTTGCGCTAATAAGTGGCGAATTTCAGGGTTTAAAAAGCGCTCAATAATTTCTTTACTATAGCTTTCTACATCTAGCTCTTTTGGCGGTACGAAAGAGCCAATTACTTCTTCATTGGCAAGTTGGCAGATAAACTGATAAAACGCTTCATCACTGGTCACTTCACAAACGGTTTCAAAACCCGCAAGTGAGCCCGCATAAGCTAAAGTAGAATGTAGGCAGTTTAATAGACGTAATTTCGCTTTTTCAAAACCATCTACATCAGAAGTAAACACAACGCCAACTTTATCCCAGGCAGGGCGCTCACCGTTCCAGTTATCTTCAATTACCCATTGGGTGAATTGTTCACGCTGAATTGGCCACTCATCGCGGGCACCAATAGCGCTTGAAACACTATTTACGGTGTACTCTTCTGTTTTTGGGGTAATGCTATCAACCATAGCATTAGGGAAAGCAACGTTAACTTCAATCCAAGTTGCTAGGCCTGCATCTAACTGTGTCGCATAATCAATAACGGCACGACGCAATTTATCGCCATTGCCTGAAACGTTGTCACAACTTAGTACGTTAAATGCGGCAATGTTATTCAGCTTTCTTTGCCCTAATGCTTGCACAATATAACCAATAGCACTAATAGGCTGGCTACGATTACTTAAGTCATGAGCAATATCACTGTGTTGTAAATCAAGTAGACCATCAGAGCCTAGGCAGTAGCCTTTTTCTGTGATGGTTAAGGTCACTAACTTTGTAGTAGGGGCTGCTAAACGAGCCATCACTTGTTGGGATTGCTCACTGGCCACTAATACTTCTTTGATAGCGCCAATAATCTGATAGTTAATTTCTTTATCCAAAATGGCTAAGGTATATAAATTATCTTGCTTAGCTAATACATCGCGTGCGGTAGCGCTGCGCAAGGATACACCACAAATGCCCCAGTTACCGCCAGCCAAGTTCATCGCATTTTCAGTATAAACTGCTTGGTGTGCACGATGAAATGCGCCAGGGCCTAAATGTACGATACCAATTTCGGTATTTTCTCTGTCGTATTGTGGTGTAATTATCGCTGGATTTTCAGCAATGTTTACTAAGTTTTTGTTTGTTAAATGCATAATTCTTTATCGGCTTAGCCCTTAAAGGGTAACGCCGCCTTTCCAAATTGATATTTCTTTAAATTGATTAAGTTCGTTTTTAGTGGCTTTGCCTGATGCAATTTCTAGTAATAAATCAAAAAATTCTTGCGTACATTCATCTTGAGTTTTATCAAGACGCAATAGCTGGCCTGCGTCATAATCAATCCAATGTTTTTTACGTGTTGCTAAGCTGCTATTGGAAGCAATTTTAACCGTTGGCACCGGAACACCTAACGGTGTGCCTCGACCGGTAGTAAATAGCACCATGTTGGCGCCACTTGCCGCTAAGGCAGTACAAGACACCGCATCATTACCGGGGCCTTGTAATAAGGTAATGCCATTTTTCGCAACGGCTTTTTCGCCGTACTTGATCACATCTTGTACTGGCGCATTGCCACCTTTTTGAATGGCGCCAAGAGACTTATCTTCTAAGGTGGTTAAGCCACCGGCTTTATTACCCGGTGATGGATTCTCATAAACGGGTTGATTATTGTCGATGAAATATTGTTTAAAACTATCAACAAGTTTTACTATGTCGTTATAAACGCCTTCGTTGGCGGCGTTATTCATCAATACTTGCTCAGCGCCGAACATTTCCGGTGTTTCTGTTAAAATAACGGTCGCGCCATAGCCGGCCATTTTTTCACTGATACGGCCTAATAAAGGGTTAGCAGTTAAACCACTTAAACCATCAGAGCCACCACATTTCATTGCTAATGTTAGTTTCGATACTGGACAGGTTACACGTTTGTCATCAGCCATAGTGGCTAACAATTTTTCAATATGTGACATGCCTTCGGCTTCTTCATCATCAACTTCTTGGGCGTTGAAGTAAGCAATACGCTCGTTCATTTCGCTTGGTAGTTCAGCAATTAATGCTGATAGTTGATTGTTTTCACAACCTAAGCCTAAAAATAATACTGCACCGGCATTAGGGTTTGATGCCAGTGATGCCAGTAATTGTTTGGTTTGAGCTAAATCATCGCCTAATTGCGAACAACCAAAAGGATGAGTAACAGCGAGAAAGTCATCGGCAAGGTCGCTAAACTGTTCTTTACACTGGCGTACCAATGCTTGTGCTAGGCTGTTAACACAGCCAACACTGTTGATTATCCATAATTCATTACGAATACCGACCAAACCATTGGCACGAGGGTAGCCCATGAACGTTGGCATTTCATCACTAGCAGTAGTTAGGGCATGATTAGCAGGTTTATAAGAAAATTTATCATCATCGCTAAGTAAGGTTTTTAAATTATGAGTATGTACCCAATCACCGGCGTTAATCGCCGATGTTAGATAGCCAATTGAATAACCATATTTGATGATTTGTTCATTTTCTTGTTGGTCGCTTAGCGCAATTTTGTGACCACGACCAATATCTTCATTCAAAGTGATATCTTGATTGTTTATCGAAATAACAGAGCCTTTCGCTAAGTCCTCAAGCGCCACGGCAACAGTATCTTGACTATGCACTTGAATGTAACTTCTTACTTGTGGCTGTTCTATGTTCATTATGTATTCTCTTAACTTATTTTCTAAACTTGTTTGCTTATGCGTTCTAGCTCGCAGGGGTATTAGACTTGCTAAGGCATGTTGTTAATAGCGTTACCTTCAGGGATTAGGCTATTAATTTGCAATATAGCTTGATTTATAACTGGTAAAATTTATGGGCATTTTGTCCCAAAATTAGTTCTTTAGCGTCCGGCGCCTGTACGTTGATGAAGTCAAGAACTAGTTGTTTTACTTGTTGGTATTGTGCGGCGACTAAACATACTGGCCAGTCTGAGCCAAACATAATTCTGTTATGGCCAAATAAATCCCAAACAGCTTTCATATAGGGTTGAAAGTCAGCATTAGTCCAATTAAGCCAATCAGCTTCAGTAACCATGCCAGAAAGCTTGCAATAACAATTTGGATTATCAGCCAGTACCGCCATACCTTGCAGCCAACTGTCGAAATCAGTCACTGTTTTGATATCTGGTTTGGCAATATGATCGATAACTACGTGCAAGTTAGGCACTTGTGCTAGCATTGATGCTGCTGCAGGTAATTGATGGGCAAAAATTAATAAATCATACCGGTAGCCTCTATCTGCGAGCATTTTTAAGCCGCGAATAAAGTCAGGATTTTGCATAAAAGCAGGATCACTTTCACCTTGAATAACATGACGAAAACCCACTAATTTTTTATGCTCTGCAAGTTCATCTAGCTGTTGTGCTAAAGTGTCACTTTTAAGATCTATCCAGCCAACAACGCCTTTTATAAGATCTGTTTTTTCAGCAAGTTTTAATAACCACAAGGTTTCATCCATAGATTGACGTGCTTGTACGGCAATACTACTGGAGAAACCATTGAGGTGAAGGGTTTTCTCAAGCTCTTTGATAAGGAAGTCTTTTTTTAAAACCGCCATAGAATCATCAATCCAGTCATACTCAACGGGATCAAAATTCCATAAATGATGGTGGGCATCTATATACATGCAGACCTCCAATAAACTAGTTAATTTCTATGACAGCTTTCACAACACCTGTTTGTGGTTTAACCCACTCAGGAAATACTGTAGGAAAGTTATCAAAGCTGGTTTTGTGCGTTACCATAGCGGTAGATTTTGCGCTGCCATTGGCTAAACAAGCAACTACGTGTTCAAAATCTTCTTTAGTGGCGTTACGACTGCCTTTTAAAGTAGTTTCACGTTTATGGAACTCAGGATCGTTAAAGCTAATATCGGCTTTCACAACACTAACAAATACTAAAGTACCGCCGTGCGCTAACCAGCCAAAAGTAGACTGCATTGCTTTAGGGTTGCCAGTACAATCAATAATCACTGTTGGGAAGTCACCATCAGTAAGGGCGTCTAGTTGTGCTTTAACATCGCCTTTACAATCAACAGTAGCATCAATATTCAATTCACGCTTTGCAAAAGCTAAACGCTCATCATTGACATCAGCAATAAAGGTTTTAGCGCCAGCAACTTTGGCAAATTGTGCTGCACCTAAACCGATAGGGCCAGCACCTAATACCATTACAGTATCGTTTTTAGAGACTTCACCACGACGAACTGAGTGTGCGCCAATCGCTAAACATTCCACCACGGCTAGTTGATCAAAAGGAACCCCCTCAGTGATTACAACATGAGAGGCAGGTAAACATAAATATTCACACATACCACCATCACGGTGCACACCAATTACTTCAATATCAGTACAACAGTTAGTTTTACCAGCACGACAGGCAACACATTTGCCACATTCTAAATAAGGAATAACATAAGCGGCTTTACCAAGTGGTAAGTCAACACCTTCACCTAGCGCTTCAATTTCACCAGAAAGCTCATGACCTAGTACGCGTGGGTATGTAAAAAAGGGTTGATTACCACCGTAAGCATGGATATCAGTACCACAAACACCAATGGCGCGAATTTTAAGTAATACTTCGCCTGCTTTTGGTTGTGGCTTTTCACTAGTTTGAAAATTAAGTTCACCAGGTTGTTGGCAAACAATTGACTTCATCATAATTTATTCCTCTTGGCAGCAACAAGTATCAGTTTACTTATAGCTTTAGTAAGTTATTGATGTGTTCTTTAATTATAATGTACACTTTAAGTGGGTTTAATGAAAGTTTTTTTTACTATATTCAACCAAAAATTAGCTAACTAATCGTGATATATAGAAATAATTAATATCAAGCGAGGTATTTAGGCGTTTTTATTAAATGAAATCAGGTGTAATAACACTGTTTACTGCTTGATAAAATTATTTTACTGGTGTGCTTTATATGTAGCTGACACAAGTTATACCAAGTGAAGTAATGAATTGTTCACTTAGCGAGAATTAAAAGGCTTAGAGGCAAAGCATTGATTGAAGAGAATGGTTATTCAGGAGAATATGCTCCTGCATTCTCTAATAAGCTACATCCATGTAGCGCCCTTAAAAAGAAATGTAACGCAGAATATGATTTGCTCAGCCTTCCCCAAGGGGCTGGTTTAGAAACGCTTTATGCTACGTTATTGATTTTGATAAAGGAATAACCATTCTCTTCAATCAACGCCTAGCCTAAAGTCGTTTCTAATTCCAGCTGAATCATGCCTCTTCAAGTGGAATGGGTATAAACTTGCGTGGTTTTAGCAGAATGCTCTGCTAATGTTCAGTGAAGACCGTTTGTTTTATACCTATTTTGTCTTTTTGAAAGCCAGGTCTAACTTTACCGGTAAACGGTTGATAGCTATTCGCTGGATCATCATTAGTTAACGGATCGCCCACTTCAACTTTCAGCTCTTCGAGTTTAGCTGTTAACTCTTTGATGATGATATCGCTACCTTCTTGCTCTGAGATATCATGCATTTCCCATGGGTCACTCATTAAATCAAATAAGACATTGCGTTTAAGTAATGGGTAATAAACCAGCTTATATCTATGGCTACGTGCCATACGTTGGAAGTGACGATAGCTACCGTAGATATAATCATTCATCACAGTCTTTTCGCCGCGAACAATGGGCATAACACTGGGACCTTGTACAGAGTCCGGTGTTTCAATACCTGCTAGTTCAGCACTGGTGGCAAAAATACTGTTTAAGTAAAACATGCCCTTAGCGCGAGTGTTGGCTGGAATACCATCACCCACCATAATAAATGGTGCGCGAATGCTATGATCATAAACACTTTGCTTACCCGCCAAACCATGTTTACCAACAGCTAAACCATGGTCTGAGGTGAAGATGATATACGTATTATCAGCATATTTAGATGACTCTAAGGTATCAAGAATTCGGCCAATTTGATGATCTAAATGTTCAATCATGGCGTAGTACTCACCAATAAATTCTTTGGTTTGCTTTTCAGTACGTGGGAAAGTCATTAAAGCTTCATCACGAATATTATAATCACCGGCATCTATTGTAGGCATAGGTACAAAATTTATGGGCAAAGTCATACTTTCAGCAGGGTATTTATCAACATAAGATTGCGGTGATTGGCGCGGATCATGCGGGGCAGTAAATGCCACATACATCATAAATGGGTTGTCGTTTCTATTAGCTTTAGTTTCGATATAGCTAATTGCGGCATCGGCGAAGGCTTCACTGGTGTGTTGATTTTTTTGCTTTTTAGCCCATTTAATATTCTCACCAAAGTCGGTTAGCCAAGGTTTCCATTGTCCACCTTTACTAATTGGCGCCATGCCACCTTCATGTACAGCACTACCAATATTAAAAGAGCGTTTTAAGGCATCTTCACCAACATGCCACTTTCCTGTGATAAAGGTTTCATAACCGGCTTTTCGAAATGTTTCGCCCATTAACGGGTGGGTGGTTTTATTTGATTTAGGAGAAAAACCTGTCATATGCAAATTACGACCGGTATTAATCATTTGGCGACTGGGCGCACAAACAGCACCAGACCATGAGCCCTGATTAAATACATGGGTAAATGCCATGCCATTATGTGCCAACCTATCAATATTTGGCGTATCTATGGCATTGTTGCCTAACGCATTAATAGTGTCGATCGACTGATCATCAGTAATGATCAGTAAAATATTAGGACGCTCGCTTTGTGCTGAAGGTGCTCCTTGCTCTGAGTGACATGGTAGTACAGCCAAAGAGCTTGTAGCGCACAATAATAAAACTAGCTTTTTTATTGATTTAAGGGCGTTGCTCATAATAAACCTTAATGTAGTTGTTTTGATTATTATAAATAAAAAGCATTTTGATGCAATAGCTAAACATCATTTAATTAGTGTAAATAAAAAAGAGCAGACTAAGCTGCTCTTTTTTATAGTTTTAATCGATTAACTCAATTGTTAATAATTATTATGCTTTATGAATATTATGGGCTCTATAGCCATAAATAGCGATGACAATAAAGCAAATTAATGGCAATACAAATGAGGTTTGTACCGCAGGAATACCAGCGATAAGTGAAGCGCCATCTATCATGTTACCTTGTAATGGCGGCATCAATGCACCACCAACAATGGCCATTACTAGGCCTGCTGACGCTAAACTAGCATCATTTCCGGTATCTTTAAGCGCAATACCATAAATAGTTGGAAACATTAACGACATACAAGCTGATGTAGCGATAAGGCAATATAAGCCAGTCATACCACCAATAAAGATAGTTCCAAATGACAAGGTAATACCGCCAATTGCTAATACTTGTAACAGTTGGCCTGGGCGAATTTTGGCGAGTAGAAAAGTACAAATAAAACGACTAGCTAAGAAAATACCCATAGCAAACATATTATATTGTTGCGCTTGTGCTGCCGTTAAACCAACAGAAGTCATACCGTAATGGATGATGAAGGTCCAAGACATAATTTGTGCGCCAACATAAAAGGCTTGAGCAATAACCCCTTCACGGTATCGTGCGTTACCAAGTAAACGAGCGAAGGTTGCCTTTAATACTTTACCTGTTAAAGGTTCATCATGGGTAATAGTGTCAGGTAATTTGCGAAATAAAAACAATACAAACAACAACGCCACAACTGAGGCAATGACTATATAAGGACCACGAACGGTAACTAAGTCAGCTGCTTGCATTGCTTGGTGCGCTGCGGGCTGTGCAATAGAAAAATCTGCTAATGCCTGTGTTAACTTGCCATCAACAACGGAAGGCAACATCTCAGCATATTCAGGGTGTGCTGCTTTTTCAGCAGCTCTAAATTCTTCTACCTTAAGCTCACTTAAAATATAATTAGAGGCAACAAACATACCGCCTAAAGAACCAATAGGATTAAATGCTTGCGCTAGATTTAAGCGTTGTGTTGAGGTTTCGGGTGAGCCCATAGAAAGAATATAGGGATTTGCGGTGGTTTCTAATAGAGCAAGTCCACAAGTCAGTACACACAAGGCTAATAGAAAGAAGTTAAATTGCGCGGTCATACTCGCAGGTAGAAACAGCAACGCGCCTATTGCGTAAAGCGCTAAGCCTAATAAAATCCCCGCTTTATATGAGAAGCGACGGATAAAAATAGCGGCAGGTATTGCCATGATGCCGTAACCTAAGTAAAAGGCAAACTGCACCATTGAACTTTGTGCATTACTAATAAGGAAAATATCTTTAAAGGCCTTTACCAAAGGGTTGGTAATATCGTTAGCAAAACCCCATAAAGGAAAAAGTGCTGCGACGAGCATAAAAGGGAGTAAGTACTCTTTTGCCAAAATTGGCGTTTTACTCTCTACTGATTGTTTAATGGTTTCATCTGTATTTTCAATTGCTATTGTCATTTCTGCCTCTCTTCAATTAGTTTATCACTTTTACTATCTACCAATACTGTCAATATAGTACTAATCGGTATGTTGTGATTATTATAGGTAATATCCATTAAGATACTTGTTAAAAATTCAGGTGTCAATGTTTGAAAGTCAATGCAGAAGATTAATTTAATATCAGCCATTTCATGTGAGGAAAATAGCATGAGACTGAGATCTTAGGGGTAACCCTCGAAAATATAATGCTTTCTTCATACACGATAATCAAAATTTGAATTGATTAAAGGCATAAATATAAAATAAACGAACTGTGCATAATATTGGGTATTAGCCTGAGCAGTGATATTAAAAACCAATCACCCTAGCTTGGTAGACATAAATAAAAAATCTAACCGAAAATAATCTATTAAAACCTCAACAATACTTGGTGGGAACATAGCCAAAATTTAATTGTGCTCACAGCATTTATTTAACTTGTTTTCGCCCTAAAAGCTAATAGAAGCCTTTTATTATAAAGATGTGGTATGCGGAATTTCTTTAAAGGATTGAATCGGCAGAGTCAGATAAAAATAATCATTATTACCTTTTAAGAAAGTAAAATAGTGTTTGTTGTAGCAAATCAAGCATATATTTAGCGTCAATAATATTGTTGACTTTTATAGGTAGTGTACATAGTATTGGTTTTGCTTTAATTTGACTGTGATTATTAAGCTATTGTTTTTGCTTGTTATTCTTTGTTTTGGTGTTTTTTTTGTTGTTCTTTTTTGTGTTTAGTATATATAGCTGGTTAATGGCGCGTTTGTTATATTGATTAATTGTTAATGACGTGTTGGATCGGTACAGCTTGCTTAAGGAATAAATCAAAATACATTATTTTTCTATGTGAAAAATGACATTAAGGTAATTGGCAGAAATACGGTATTAACAAATTTTGCAGAAAATACAGAGTTAATGGCAAAGATAAATAAAGTCAAATGGCCATGAAATAAAAATAAATATAAATAAAAGTATGGAGAATAAGATGATAAAAAAAACTACATTAGCGAGTGCAATAATTGCATCATTGGCCAGTGTTGGCAGTAATGCATATGCCGAAAATATTGAACAAAGGCTAGCGGAATCAGAAAAAATAGAAGTAATTGAAGTAAGAGGTATCAGAGGAAGTCAAAAGGCTAACCTCAATGCCAAAAGGTTTTCTAATAGCATTGTTGATGTTGTTAATGCCGAAGATATCGGTAAATTTCCAGATACCAACTTAGCCGAATCATTACAAAGAATTAGTGGCGTCTCTATTGACCGAGCCAAAGGAGAAGGTCGAAAAATATCTATCAGAGGCCTAGGACCAGACTTAGTCAATGTGACATTAAACGGTCGAACTGTTGTGTCGGCAAATCCTGAAGTTAACCTGAATAATGATAATGGCTCTATTGGCCGCTCTTTTAGCTTTGATGTTTTACAATCTGACTTGATTTCTGGCTTAGAAGTACATAAAAGCCCTAGTGCAACGCTGCTTGAAGGAGGCGTTGCGGGTTCGGTTGATATGAAAACTCACCGTCCTTTAGATGCAGGCAAAAGTGTATTCACGGCTTCTCTTTCTACTGCCTATGATGATTTTGCTGATAGTACCGATCCTAAGGCTGCTTTTTTATACAGTGATGTTTTTGCCGACGAGACTATCGGTTTTAGTTTAGGTGTTGCTTATTCAGATAGAAGTTTACGTGAAGATCGCGCTGATGGTATTGCCTATAGAAAATCAAATTTTGATACAGATGGTGACAATATTGATGACGTTACCGATGCAACTATTGCCGGTAACTTACGTGCTTTTCATTTTAATGATCAACGTGAACGTTTAAATGTAACCAGTGCCTTTCAATACAGTATTCAAGATAACTTGATGTTGTCGGTAGATGCGTTATATGCGGGCTTTGATAACACTCAAAACTTAAGTGATTTACCTTTAAGACAACTAGCTGGTGGCGGTACTGCGGCATTTAGTGAAATATCGGTGAATGCAAATAATATTGCTGATTCGTATACTATCACTGATGGTGTAAGACCTCGTCTTGATCGCATTCGTTCAAATGGTAAAGAAGACTTACAAGTATTTGGCGCTAACTTATTATGGGAAGGTGATAAGGTTACACTTGAATTTGATACTTCTTATTCAAATGCCGAGTATACCAGTAATTTGGTGAGATTCGGTTTTGACGCTATTTCTTCATCTTCTTTAGACTTTAAGTTAAACGAATTAGTCCCTGACTTAATTTTAGATGCCGATTTAACTGATCCAAGTCAATACGCTTTAAATGTTGCTTACAATGATAAACGAGATATTAAAGATGATGAAATTCAGGCCAAATTAGAAGCGACTTATTTAATCGATGGTGATTTTTTTGAGAATTTTCAAGCAGGCGTACGCTTTAGTAAACGTACAAAGAAAGCATTTAAGAGCCGCATAAATGCGGGAGCGGCGTTTGGTGGTACTTTACTAAGTGATGTGCCTGGTAACGCGATTGATGATTTTCCAGTCTCTGATTTTCTGTCTAGTTTTAAGGGCGAATTTCCTCGGTCTTGGATAGAGCCCAATTTAGACGTTAGCTACAATCATTTCTTTGTCGACCGTGCTAATGAATTATCTAGTTCTGCTTTTGTAGCACCAACAACCTCCACTTTAGAAGAAGATGTTACCGCTTTTTACCTTCAAGCCAATTTCAGTAATGATGATTCATTACCGATACGAGGTAACTTTGGCTTAAGAGTAATAAAAACAGACATGTCTTCAACAGGTTTAGTTAAAGAAGTCATTGCTATAGATCCAATGGATGAAACTGTTGTTTTTTCAGACCCATTTGATAAAACGGTAAATAAAACCTATTGGGATGTTTTACCATCGCTTAATATAACCTTAGATTTAGCCGATGATGTTATTGCTCGGTTTGCTATAGCTAAAACCATGTCACGTCCTCGGGTAGAAGATTTGTCACCTGCAACATTAGATGTAAACCCGTCTATTTTGCTTGTTAAGCAAGGTAACCCTGACTTAGACCCATTTCGAGCTACCCAGTATGATGCCAATTTAGAGTGGTATTATAATGAAACCTCACTTGTTTCAGCCGGTATTTTCTATAAAGATGTAGATAGCTTTATTTATACAGCGGTTTCTGCAGAGCCCTTAGTTGTTGATGGAGAAAATGTACTCGATCCAAACTCTGGCGAGCCAATTAATCTTCAAACAGATAAACCAATTAATGGCGAAGGAGGAGCTGTTTGGGGTTATGAACTTAACTTACAACATAGCTTTGAAAGTTTACCTGCGCCTTGGAACAACTTTGGTACAGCAGTTAATTACACCTTCGTTGATACCAGCGCAGAATTTGTTAATGATCTCACTGGTGATGTATTTGGCATTCCTGGTTTATCTGAAGATAATGTTAATGCTACCGTTTATTATGAAACTAATTTATGGAGTGCACGTGTATCGTACAACTATCGTAGTGAGTTCTTATCTAAAGTTTCGGGTGTAGGCTCTAACCCTATTTTTACCAAGGAGTATGGCCAGTTTGATTTTACCACCAGCTATAATCTAACGGATAACATAGTGCTTAGGTTCGAAGGAGTTAACTTAACCGGTGAAGTTTCAGAGAAATATGCAATCTCTCCTGAGTTATTAAGAGATTACGCACAAACGGGTCGTCGTTATCAATTGTCGATTGCGGCTTCATTCTAATAATTTGAACATTAATATACTTAGCCGGCAGGTAGAGTAATCTCCTGTCGGTTTACTGTTTTTATCAGACCCATTCTTGAGGCGAAAATAAGAATTAATGGCTATACCCATGTTACCTCAAAATGCAGGATTCAGCTGGAATTAGAAACGTCTTTAGGCAAGGCATTGATTGAAGAGAATAGATATTCTATTGTCAAAATCAATAACGCAGCTTAAAACGTTTCTAAACCAGCCCTACGGGGATGTCTGAGCAAATCATGCTATTCGTTGCATCTATTTTTAAGGGAATAACCCTTAATAAAAAGATGCGCCTTGATCATGAATCGCTCAGGCATCCTGAAACTCGCATTTTGAAGTATCACGGGTATATACCTACGGATGATGGAATATGGAATGAGTTGGTTGTATTATTAGATAAACCTAAGTGTAAGAAAGTATTGAAGAACGTGATACTGAGCAAAGTGGCAGAGAACTCAATTGTGATGAAAAATAAATATGTGATATTAGCCTTACTTACCAGCTTGATACTTTATTTCGCAGGTACCAGTTTTGCTAGCAATACGCTTGTTGCAGCTCAAACTGAGCAGGCATGTATCAATTGCCATAGCAGTGCAGTACAAGCGTGGCAGAACTCGGATCATGCCAAATCGATGGCTTTACCAAATATAAACTCAGTATTAGCTAATTTCAATAATGTTACTGTTCAACATTATGGCCAAAAAGCCTATTTTTTTATCCAAGATAATCAGTATCAGGTGACAATTTCTTATGACGATAATATTGATAGCTACCCAATCAAGTACACATTTGGTCATTTCCCCTTACAGCAATATTTAGTTGAAACTGAAAACGGTAAGCTGCAAGTATTACCCTTTGCTTGGGATGCTAGAGCAAAGGCTGATGGCGGCCAACGTTGGTATCATAACTACAGTAATGAAGAAATAAGACCTGAAGACAGGTTACATTGGCGTCAACCGTTACAAAATTGGAATGGTATGTGCGCTGACTGTCATTCTGATGGCTTAAAAAGAAATTATAATGCGGGTAATAATAGCTTTAAGACAAGCTTTGACAATATCAACGTAGGTTGTTTGTCTTGTCATGGCGATATGTCTGAACATGTACAGCAAGATACATCGCGAAATGTCGCTAATGACATAATCTCAGCCCAACATCCAACCGGGCAGTGGTTGCGTGGTGCAAAAGATAAAACTGCCCATTGGCAAGGTGACAAACGTGATAATAGCTTTATGGATAACTGTTTTTCCTGTCATGCTTTACGCTCGCCTTTAACGGATGGCATTACCGCTAATACGCCATTTTTAGATCAATTTATGCCACAGTTTCCTTCAGCGCCAACATATTTTGTCGATGGGCAAATAAAAGAAGAAGTGTATGTATATGGCTCTTTTTTACAAAGTAAAATGTATGGCAAGGGAGTGAATTGTTTAGATTGTCATGATAAGCACACCATGAAATTGAAAATTGAAGGCAATGGATTATGTTTGCAGTGTCATGGCGGTGAAGTATACAACGCAAAATCTCACCACCAACATCAAGAGGCTTCTACTGGAGCCCAATGTGTTAACTGTCATATGCCAACTAAAAGATACATGGGTGTTGACGACAGACGAGATCACAGCTTTAAAATTCCAAGACCAGACTTATCAATAAAATTTGCCACACCCAATGCTTGCACTCAGTGTCATGAAGATAAAAGTAACCAGTGGGCAAGTCAAAACTTAGAAAAATGGCATGGTAAGCCAAAAGCGCTATTAAAGAGTAAACAATTGCTAATGGCATTAAATAGCGGCCAAGCAATTAAGCTTGAAGATCACTTAAGTATTATTGCTGATACTTCACTTGATGTTATTAGCAGAGCGAGTGCACTACAAATGCTTAGCTTTACTACACAAATAATTACCATTGAGATCTTAAAGCCTTATTTAGAGCATCAAGAAAATTTACTTAGGCTCAGCGCTGCAAGTGCTGCGCTATTATTAACGCCAGCGGCTAGAGTTTTACACCTTAGCCCGTTATTAACAGATAAATATAAAGCTGTTCGCGTAGCTGCAGCAAGAAGCCTAGTAACTAGTAAAGTAACTGCAAACGATCAGCAAGCTTTTAATAATGCATTTTCTGAGTTATTTAACGGGAATGACATTAGCAGCTGGCGCGGTGAGGGCAGAGCTAACCAAGGTAGCTTAGCGATAGAAACTAATGACTTATTAGCTGCTGAAAAAGCTTTTCAAGGAGCAATAAAAGTTGAGCCCTACTTTGAAATAGGCTTTATCAACTTAGCGGATGTCTATCGAATTCAACAACAGCCGGAACAAGCTGAAGCAGTTTTAGCTAAGGGGATGAAGAACTTACCGAAATCATCAGCCATTAAATATGCTTATGGTTTACACTTGGTTCGTCAGAAAAAACTTTCCAAATCAGTTGTTTTTTTTCAAGAAGCAATGCGGTTATCCCCTGACAATACACAATATGCCTATACCTTTGTATTAGCAATGGACGGAACCGGCCAAAGTGCCCAAGCGTTAACTAAACTTAAAGTGCTGATCTTAAATTATGCAGACAAAGTGCAATTGCGAGAGCTTGGTTTGCACCTATCACAAAAATTAAATAATAAAGAATCTTATGATTATTTTATCCGGTTATAAGGGGGAGTTCATTGTATAAGCTTTGCTGGATATAATTAACTACGTTAACTGGTATAGTGCTTTGAGATTACCTGTCCGAGCAGCGTTCATCTATCCTGCCTTATTACCTTTTAATGTAGCGTAAGAGTTAAAAAAAAGTGAACGGGAACTTACTAAGTCCTCAAATTCAGTAATAGGCACGGGACGGCTAAACAAATAACCTTGATATTGACTACAGCCATTATTAAACAAGAATTGACGCTGCTCGTTGGTTTCAACACCTTCTGCAATTACATCGTAGTTTAAGCTATTTGATAGGTTGATAATTGTTTGTACGATTGCGGCATCATCAGGATCTGTGGTGATATCACGCACAAATGATTGATCTATTTTTAATTGTTTTAGTGGTAAGCGTTTCAAACATGAAAGTGAAGAGTATCCAGTGCCGAAATCATCCATAGAAAAGTCAATGCCTAGCTGATTCAACTGCCGCATTTTTTCAATGATAATGTCAACATTCTCTAATATCATGCTTTCGGTTAATTCCAATTTTAAACCGTGCGGGTTTATGTTCTCAGAGAAGATGATATCTTGTACAATTTCAACAAAGTTATTTTGTTGAAATTGTAAGGCGCTAACATTAACTGATATCTGCCAACTTTCCCGGTTAGGAGTGTTTTGCCAGACTTTTAGTTGCTGACAAGCTGACTCTAATACCCAAAATCCTATTGGGATTATTAAGCCGTTCTCTTCTGCCAAAGGAATGAAATCCAATGGTGAAATCATTCCTCGTGTTGGATGAATCCAACGTAATAAGACTTCCGCACCTAGGATACCTCTGATTTCATCTACTTGTACTTGATAATATAATTCAAGCTCACCATTATCTATTGCTTGGTGCAGTTCAGCTAATATAGCCGCATTTTTTTCTAAGGCAATTTGCATGGCAGGATCAAAGAAACGAATTGAATTTCTCCCTGCCGCTTTTGCTTGGTACATAGCAACGTCAGCTTGTTTTAGAATTTCATCGTGACTGGTTAAGTTTGATTTGAATATACTGATGCCAATACTAGGCGTGCAATGAAAAGTTATTTCGTGTTTGTCATCTACGTTTTCTTTAATCGCTAACTTGTATGGTTTACAGATGGATAGCCGTATTTTTTCAGCTATTTCCTCAGCAGCATGGCCAGCAGATACTTCATCATCACCAAGATTGGCAATCATAACAACAAACTCATCCCCTCCTAATCGAGCGACAAGATCCTCTTCTCGAAGACTGTCTTTCATTCTGGCGGCAACAGCAATTAATAATCGGTCACCCATATTATGCCCTTGGGTGTCGTTGAGGGTTTTAAAGTGATCAAGGTCGATAAATAAAAGTGCGTTTAATTGTTCGTCACGAGAATTGGCCGTCACCATAAGTTGCAGTCTGTCTTGAAACATTCTGCGGTTAGGTAATTGTGTTAGTGGGTCATAAAATGCAAGTCGTCGAATTTGCTCTTCATGATTTTGGCGCTCTGTGATGTCTCTACTGACACTCATTAAACCATAGCGAGTACCATCTAACCCATCAAAGGTTTTCTTGATGGTTTCATGTAATACTTTGCCGCCGTCAGGATAAACGACCCACTCATCTTGACTATAAACTTTACCACTGGCAATAATTTCCTGCTCATCAAGCCCCTCCATATCTGAGGGTTTAAAGCTCCCCATAAGCTCTTGATCCATTTTCCCTTTTAGCTGTTGCTCTGTCAGGCCTGCGTATTGTTCAAACGCTTGGTTGCAGCCAAGGTAACGCCCTTGAGCATCTTTAAAAGATATTAAATCAGGCAATGAGTCAATCAAGCCTCTCATCATGCTTTGTTCTCTGCTTAACAGTTTTTGACTTTTAGTTAGGTCGCGTTCGGATTGACGGCGATCACGCTGGCGTCTTAGAATCAAACCTACTAACATGGTACAGATAGGGAAAATTAATATTAAGGGCTGTATAATTGCGTTGAGGACTTTGTAACGCACATGTGCGGGCAACAGAAACATACAAGCCAATACCGTGATTTCAATTAGCATGCCAAATGCGTAAAGTTTGAGCCAATCAAGTGTCTGGTTTTTATATTTTAAAATATAGGCGAATAAACAACCAAGAACACCGGGGATGATGACAACTAAGGAGCCTACTAACGCTCCAGTCCCTCCTATATGAAGCCTTAAGCTTACCATCATAGCACCGGCAATCAAGGTTGGCACCAAGCCAAAAAATAAACCACAAAGGCTGATCAGTACCCATCGGGTGTCAAAAAATAGTCCTGGGGCCATCTCCCATGAAGAGTTCATCACTGCAAGACCAAGTATACCAACCAATAATCCAGAGGTTAAATCACGTAGCTTTTTATTCTTGATGGACTCAAGTTTCAGGGCATCATAAATAACACCTAAAGCAATTAGAAGTGCGGTATTGTAGAGTAAACCAATAAAGCTGCTAGTGTCCATATACGCGATTATACTCCTAAGAAATATAGTGAATATTTCAGGCGACCAAAAAAACATAACTGTATGTTAATTAGGATAAGCCGAAAGCTATAATCGATCAACATTACTTTGCCAATTTTAATTATAGTTAACATAGTTTAAATTTATATCAAATATTACAATCTGATAAGGCTAATATATCGAACGCTAACCGTTCTTTAATTGGATTTGTATAACCCTTAACGAATGAGATTTAGAGATCGGCCAATTGAAGCAGCCTCTATGCTCAATATAATAAGCAAATGGGATTATTGAATTAACTAATCTATTGGTTTTAACTCAGTCTTGTATTGATGATTACTGTGAACATAATGTGCCGCGCCTTCTGCTATCATTATTTTGGCTTTATCATCGAGTTGTTTAATTACTTTTGCTGGCGAACCTAACACTAAACAACCGTCTGGAACAATCATGTTTTCAGTGACTAAAGCATTAGCTCCAACTAAACAATTTTTGCCAATTTTGGCACCATTCAACACCACGGCATTCATGCCAATTAAACTGCCTTCATCTATAGAGCAACCGTGTAACATCACTTTATGACCAATAGTTACATTTTGAGCAATGGTAATGGGAAAACCTTCATCAACATGTAAAATAGACCCGTCTTGAACATTCGAATTTTTACCTATCTTAACTTGTGCTAAATCTGCTCGGATTACCACATTAAACCAAATGCTGGCATTGTCACATAACACTACATTTCCTATGACACTGGCATTTGGTGCTATGAAACTGCTTTTTGAAATATCTGGAATAAGTTCGCCTAACTGATAGAGCATATGTATACACCTTAAAATTTAAATCTTGAAATGAGTTAATGTAACTTATTTTAACTTTCTAACGGCAATATTAACGAAAAAATACTGCCTTTATCTATTTCACTGCTCACCGTTACCGTACCTTTATGAGCTAATGCAATATGTTTGACAATAGATAAACCCAACCCTGTCCCACCAAGCTGTCTACTACGTGCCTTATCTACGCGATAAAAACGCTCAAATAATCGGGATAAATGTTCTTCTGGAATACCACTGCCTTGGTCTGCAACGCTTATTTTAATATCATTATTTTGCTTAACAACCGTAATTTTTATTTCACTGTTGCCATTACTGTATTTAATCGCGTTGTTTAGAAGGTTGATAATTGCTTGTTCTATTAATGAAGAGTTATGCTTAAAGGTTATGTCTTCAGCATTGTTTAATATAATGTCGATGTTTCTTTTTAGTGCTTTGTCTTTACAAAGAAAAATAGCGTTACTTAACGCTAAAGTAATCGACTCGTTTACCAAGTCAATTTCATCAATTTCAGTTTCTTTTTCTATTTTAGACAAGGTTAACAAGTTTTCTATAATACTTTCTAAACGAATAGAGTGTGTATGAATAACATCAATGAAATAAGCTCTTTTGTCTTGAACTAGGTCAGGAAATTCTATTAACGTTTCAGAAAGTCCCTGAATAGCTGTAAGAGGGGTTCTAAGTTCGTGCGATACATTGGCTACAAATTCTTTTCTTTGTAATTCAAATTCTTTTAGTTTAGTTATGTCATTAAATACTACTAGGGTGCCACATTTGTTTTTATGTACATCAAGTAAAGGCGCTGATTGGGCAAATAATACCTGCTCATGCTCAGCATCATTATGAATAATGATTTCTTGTCCTACAGGCGTATTTTGTTGCAGGGCAAATAAAATAAGATTGTGCAATTCAGTATTTTCTATAACATTTTTTAACTTTACACCTTCAATGTTTTTTTCCGAAATTTTTAAAATATTATAGGCTGCTTGGTTAATACGTAGAATATTTTCGCTGCTGTCAACGGCAACAACCCCTTCAACCATGCTAGAAAATACCGCTTCTTGTTCGTTTCTTTGGTTAAGAATAGTTTCAATACGTTGATTTAACTGAATGGCAATTTCATTAAATGCTTGGCCTAATTGTTCCGATTCAAGCGAGTCATTTGAACTTAATTGCACGCGGCTAGAAAAGTCGCCTTTAGCTAATTGCTGGGCTTGCACTTTTATTATTTCCAGAGGTCTCACTAACGCTTTAGACATCCACCAGCTCGCAAATGCTGTAATGATAATGAGAATAAAAAAGCCTAACGATACCTTATAATAAATACTCCACAAGGCGTTTTGTAGCGTATATAAAGGGGTCGATGTTCTCATTACGCCAATTATAGTATCTTGTGCCATTATAGGCATTGCAAAGTACATTGAGTCTATTGCGAGAGTGTGACCATATCTTATTGATAAGCCTTTTCCTGACAGTATTGCTTGTGTAATTTCAGGACGATTTCTATGATTGTCCATTGTTGCGGGATCTTTTTTATTGTCCCCAATAATCCTTCCTGAAGGTAAAATTATCGTAATTCGTGTTGATGATTCGTCACCAAGCTTTTGAGATTTATTTTGAACTTCTTCAAAATATTGAGCTTGAATAAGTCGAGAAAACTCAGGCGTTAATATTTTTGCTCTTATTTCTAAGTCGACAGCACGTTCTTGATAATAGAACGATTTAAATGACCAAAGAGCAATCATTACAATGGCGAGTAATGAGATAAATAATATAATTAAAAAGGACGGGTATAATTTCCAAAAAAGAGTTTTGCGTTTTATTTTCATTTTAACTTCGTTAGTGGGTTTTCGTTGTTATTGATTATTTTTAATGATTTTAATATAACTATTTAAGCTTCAGAACATAATGCTTTTACTAAAGTAAATATTATCAATAAGATAATACTATATAAAGGTGTTTGATTAGTTAGTTTTTTACTTCGCTTTGAATTGACTCTTATCATTATGATTATTACTAATTACAATCATCATTAGATTCCTGATTATTTAATCTTGGAAAGCGAATGTTAAAACTAACTCCCTCGCCAAGTGTACTGCTTATTTCTATTGAACCATGTAATTTTTTCGTCACAATGTTTTTAATAATACTTAATCCAAGGCCGCTACCCCCTTGATTTTGTTTGGTGGTGAAAAATATATTCATTGCTTTTGGTAAGTTTTCTTTTGCTATGCCTACACCGTCATCACTATACTTAAAGTATATATCATCGTTATTTTCGCTTGTTACAGTAATATAAATATTACCTCCTGAACGTTCGTCAAAACCATGAATAATCGAATTGCTAATAAGGTTAGTGATTATCTGAGCTAGAGCCCCAGGGTAAGTATAAATGTGACAATTTTGGCTACACTCAAAATGAATAGTAGCTCCTGCTTTTACAGTTTTAGGTTGAAGACTATGAATAACGCTTTCAAAATATTCAGAAATATTAATTTTTCTTGCTTTTTCACTGACTTGATCAACAGTTATTTGTTTAAAACTTTTTAGCAATTCTATCGCGTTGGTCAAGTTACGAAGTAATATCTCTGATGAGTTATCACAAAGTGAAACAAAGGTATCTAAATCGGTTTTGGTTAAATTACTAGATGATAGCTGAGCTTTTATTTCATTTATCCCGTCTTGAATACAACTAACTGCAGTATGACTAACACCTAAGGGAGTATTTACATCATGGATAATTGTTGCCATCATTTGGCCCAATGACGTGATTTTTTCTATTTCAAATAATTGTTTTTGTTTTTCTAAAGCTTCTCTTTCTAATAACGTTGATTTAAATAATGAAAAGGCAATTGCCATTTGTTTAAATTCAGCTGTGTCTGAATGGTATGTTAATTGAGCTTCATAATCGCCTTTACCTATACGGATCATACTCTCTGACACATCACTAAATAATCTTGTTAATCGACTAATTAATAAGAAAGAAATTATAATTAAAATAAGCGCAGCTAAAACGATACCAATAATAATGTACATACTTAAGGTATTGGCTAATTCTAATTGGGGGGTAATATCGAGTTTTGTTTCTAACACTCCGCGAACATCGCCTAATTGCCAATCATTTTTAGGCGTTAAGGGGTGGTTATTATGACATTCAACACAGGTCTGTACCTGCATCGGATCTGATATAGCTACTCGTAGCATTACTTGTTCATTATTAGAGACTATTCTTTTTACAATTTTATTGGGATTTTTTTGTAAATCACGCCACGCTTTTGATTGAAAATCATCTAGTTGGCGATTTTCCCTATTAGGAAAAGGATAAGCACTATATAAACTAAAGGTTGTTCCTTTTTTTTCATATAATTTACTTAAATCATGAATCATTGTTGCAGGTAAGGGGATTTTATTTTGCGTGTTAATGTGATTGTGAGATGTTGTTATATCGCTATTTAGTAATACTTTCTTCACGATGTTATCAGTGTAATAAGCACGTAATAATTTAAATTGCTCTAAAGAAGCAATCGCTGTATTGATCGAGGCTTTTTCAGTATGATTTTTTACTGTATTAGGTATGACAATAATCAAAATAGTAATAATTATTGCCATGATTATTACTATTGTCAAAACTGTGCGGATACGTAGGCTTTTAGAGATGAAATTCATAACACCCTTACGTTTCTACTGAACAATCCGTTAGGTTGAATTATTACAGTTAATATTGTTCATACGGATAACCATCAGAGTACTCAAAATATTATACGGTAAACAACCATTTAAATAACTTCGATGCTTGGCTTAATGTTAAATTTAGCTGCTAATATATTAAACGTCAACTTACGGATAAGTAGACCAGTAGATAGTACTTTTTCATTAGGCATAAACAGTAATATTCGATTAAAACCAGGCAGTTAAAAATAACTTTTGAATTCATCCCAAATACCTAAGGATTCGTTTACAAATAAATCAATCCCTAACCATGATTTCAGTAAGTAGATAAGTAAGAAAGCACAACCAATGATAAACAGCCCAATTAGAAAGACAATCAGCAAAAACATTATTGCTGCCATAAAGCGTTCAACCGGTAAAAGTCCTCTTTTATTTATACCAACAAGAAAAACGATATAAAAACTCCAAGGTAGGAAGGGAAGTGCTAACGTGGGCCTAATATCTACATTGTGTTTACGCCAACCTTGAGAATTAATGCTTTTTTGCAAAGCTTTACGTTGTGTATGAGTAAAACTATCAGCAACAGGCTTATCCATACCATTTAATAACTGATTTAGTTGTGACTTTTTATCTGTCTGGTTATTTCTAGCCATATAGCCTCTAGGTGTAGAATTGGGGGGTAATTATGTTGCTACTTTTACTAGTGAAATCGTATTGTGTTGAAGTGCAGTTGAGTTTTGTTAAAAGCACAATACTTTTATTTAAATATAGAAGGAAAATGACGCACCTGATAGTTTTTAATAATAAAAATACATTTATACCCGTATCACTCAAAGTGCATGATTTCAGTGGGGATTAAAAGCCATTTAGGCAAGGCATTAAGTTTATAGAATGCTTGTTCCATTCTTTAATTTAATAACGCAGCATAAATGGCTTTTAAATCCATCGAAGAAGGGCTGAAGCAATATCACTTCGTCGTTGCTGTGATTTATAATGACGCTACATGGATGTAGCTTATTAGAGAATGCAGGAGCATATTCTCCTGAATAACCCTTAATAAAAAATGTGCCTTGATTATGAATCGCTCAGACTTCCTGAAACGAGCATCTTCAAGTGGAGCGGGTATAGTTAACATATTGAAATTAAGTTACAAATTTATTTACACTACCTCTAGCTTGAAAGTTTTGCTTAATTCAAGGAAAATTTACGCGTCAATAGCTTGCCTATTGCAAGTAAATTTAACGTAGAAGTAAGTAAAAATAGCTGCTAGAGGAACATTTGTTAAGTCGAGCTCAGGTTAACTACTCAATCCTACAGCAAAAGACATCTTTACTATCGTAAAAATCTAAGGATTAATCAGATTCTAGAGTCGCTCCATATCGGTCAATTAACATACCCATTATTTTTCCTTGGGCTTGAGAAACATTATCTCCAGTGGCATTGAAAATTACCACCACAGCAAAATTTTCTTCGGGAACAATCATCCACTCCGCTAGCCAATAACTATTCGAACCACCGTGAGTGAGTATTTTTCCACTCGTCCATGGAACATTAAAGCTTCCCCATCCCATTGCATAATCAGCATCAACTGCTTGGTGTAATATTTGATATGAGTTCGCTGAAATAATGTTGTTACCTCCTTGCGAGCCACTAAGATGTGCCATTAAGTACTTTGCTAAGGAAGATAAATTAGCATTTACCGTACCCGCCGGTCCCATAACAAAGGGTACATGAACGCCGTCAGAGGGGTTACGAGCATGCCAACTACCATTGTCAAAATAGTGTCCACTGATTTGGTCGCTAGATTGATCGAAATTTGGCGGGCCAAAGCCAGTATTAATCATATTCAAGGGTGAAAATAACTCATTTTCAATAAGTGTTTCCCAAGACATATTTGATACTTTCTCGAGCATATGACCAGCAATAGTATAGCCACCGTTACTATATAAATGCTTGCCTCGCTCTGTTTCTGGCTGAGTATTAAACATTTTTTTTGTCCATTCTTGGCGTTGCTCAACCAAGGAATCAGATCTGTTTTTCCATTCATTATCCCAGCTGCCAGGTAAGTCTCTTCTTAATCCGGATGTGCTAGTTAGTAACTCAGCTAAAGTCACGTCTTCGTAGATGGGTTTAATATCGCCAATCAACTCAGGAAATATTTCACTAACGGTAGATTGGAAGGATATTAAACCTTGTTCAACTAACCTAGCCGCTAATGTTGCTGTCATTGATTTTGTTAACGACCCAATATGCCAACGATCGTTTATTGTTACTTCATCAAGTTGGTTTGTATCTCTAAAACCAGTAACATCCATTTCAAGTATTTCATCCCCCTTGATAAGCATCCCTGCCAAAGCAGGAAGATTATAAGCCAGTCTAATAGCTTCTAAATTCTCCTTAAGTAAGCCATCCCCGGTATAACCGATATCATCTGGTAATTTTGTTAAATCAACTTGCGGTTGCTCTGTACTACCACAAGCGAATAACCCTAAACTGAATAGTACTATAGTTAATTGTTTTATTGATTTAGTTAGCATTTTTTTGTATTTATTCCTTAAATATAATTCCAGTAAATAGGACAAATTTAACATATGAACCTTTTCATACAGTAGTAGATAGGCTTATTGGTTGTTATATTTCATTTATACCAATTCCATTAAATTTATTCCCACCTCAGAGCTATGTCAGAGGAGCCATAACAAATAAAATTTGTGCTGGTATAGTCATTCTATACCTAACAAATTTTTGCAGTTATTGCTTTTCTGACAAGCTCCCAAGGGCGAGTTTAAAAGGCTTATATGCTGCGTTATTAATTTTGACAAGGGAATAACCATTCTCTTCAATCAATGCCTTGTCTCTAAGCCTTTTAATTCTCGCTGAGTGGGAAATAAC
>MAAC01005995.1_pt1 | contig 41114 bp, 25 predicted proteins | sample 1115981 | NCBI WGS metagenome assembly MAAC01 (sample SAMN04961126, study PRJNA320927) | seawater metagenome | isolation source: sample BD02T64 sea water enriched with oil for 64 days | place: USA:Gulf of Mexico | collected 2013-07-27 | reverse complement strand
TTGCCATACTTAATCACTTTATGATCTTTACTTGCACTTGAGCTGTATATTTCGCCAACAGTTTTACCGGTAACCGTTAATACCTCAGTATCAATAACACCAGCTTTGATCAATTCGCCCATTACCGCAGGCACACCACCCGCACGGTGAAACTCTTCACCTAGGTATTCACCAGCAGGTTGACAGTTAACGATAAGCGGAGTTTTTTCACCGTGAATTTGCCAATCTTTAATGTTAATTTCAACATCGTGTAAATGATTAGCAATGGCTTGAATATGTGGTGGCGCATTGGTTGAACCGCCAATGGCGGTACAGACACGCATGGCATTATAAAATGATGCTTTGGTCATAATATCGGAAGGTTTTAAGTCTTCCCACACCATTTCAACAATGCGGCGGCCAGTGTAATAGCCCATTTGCGCACGCTCTCTGTATGGGCCAGGAATAGCAGCACAACCGGGTAAAGACATGCCTAACGCTTCCGCCAACGAGTTCATGGTTAGGGCGGTGCCCATGGTATTACAGTGACCAGCACTAGGTGCGGAAGACGAGACTTGATCCATGAAATTTTCATAATCAATTTCACCCGCAGCATACTTTTCACGACATTCCCAGATAATGCTGCCAGAGCCAACACGTTTATCGCCTTGCCAGCCATTTAACATAGGGCCACCAGAATAAACTATGGTTGGGATATCTACCGCAGCAGCAGCCATTAAGGTTGCTGGTGTGGTTTTATCACAACCGGTTGTTAAAATAACGCCATCAAGGGGATAACCATAAAGCACTTCTATTAAACCTAATGTGGCTAAATTTCTATCAAGGGCAGCTGTTGGGCGTTTACCCATTTCATGAATAGGATGAACCGGAAACTCTAGCGGTATACCACCAGCATCACGAATACCTTCTTTAAGGCGCTGGGCTAGAGTTAAATGATGGCGGTTACAAGGGGCTAAGTCACTGCCTGTTTGGGCGATACCAATAATAGGTTTTCCAGATTGCAGCTCTTCACGGGTTAAACCATAATTTAGGTAACGTTCAAGGTAGATAGCGGTTTGATCTGGGCTGCCTGGCTCGTTTAACCAAGCTTCACTTCTTAGTGGTTTTCTGTTGGGCTTATCATTGTTGCTCATAAGGCTCTCTCTTCGAATTTGCATATTAATTCGAGTATAGAACTCAGCGCTAGAGAAGCACTACGCTTGTCCGATAGTAGTGATAATACTTTTTTAACCAGTTTATCTCGCTTGAGAGGGGGGGGTAACGACGGGTTGTTCATTATGGTGATCAAACAACACCACGTTAAAAAAGTACAAGCATTGCTACATAGTGGACTTGGTTTTTAGCTGAGCGTTAACGCTATAGTTGCTGTTAAATTCACACTCTTCATAGCGACTTATTATGACTCATTCTACTCTTTCTCAATCAAACGACCTTGGGGCTAAACTTGCTATTGTTACCGGCGGTAGCTCGGGTATTGGCGCTGAATTGGCGGTATCACTGGCTAAAGCAGGCTGGGATGTTGCCATTACTTATGCGGGTAATGAACAAGGTGCTATTGACGTTACTCAACTAATAAGTGCAACCGGACAAAAGGGCTTTTATCAACAATGTGATGTTGGTTATAGCGAGCAAGTTAACGATTTTGTTGCCAATGTTGTGCAGCATTTTTCCATGGCACCAACTTTGTTGGTTAATAATGCCGGCTGTCAAACCTGGGCACCCTTTCTGGAATTAAAAGAAGAAGACTGGGATCGGGTCATTCGCACCAACCTTAAAGGCTGTTTTCTATTTTCTCAAGCGGTTGCACGGGTGATGGTTGAACATAAATCAGGTGGCGCTATTGTTAATATTGGCTCTGGTTGTAATAAAGCACCTTTCCCTAATTTAGTCGATTACACCGCATCAAAAGGCGGTATGGAAATGTTAACTCGCTCAGCCGCTATTGAGTTGGGTAAGTATGGTATACGGGTTAATTGTGTTGCGCCCGGCGGTATTGAAATTGCCCGTACTCGTGAAGAAGCACCTGATTATGCAGATACCTGGGGGAAAATTGCGCCATTGGGTCGAGTAGGCTTTCCTGATGATATATTTAATGCGGTTGAGTTTTTAGCGACACCGGCATCAAGCTTTGTTACCGGACAAACCATCTGGGTTGATGGTGGTGTCTTTACTGCGCCTAATTGGCCTTATGAACAAAGTTATGTTGCGGAACATTAAACAACAGTGAGATAAACCAAGGCATCTTAAGCTATATGTTTAGGATTACTGGGTTATTACTGCTCAAGGTATGTTTTTTCTCTCAAAAAATCTACAACCACTAGCATTTTTTACTCAGTAATCCATTTTAACTGGCAATAAGCTTCTTTTTTAACTTTCTTTTTCAGCTTGTTTTAAGCCTTGTTCGATAACCTAGCTAAGTAATTTCCCCTATTTATCGGCAGGCTTTATGTTCACTCAAAAAACACGCTATCGCTTTGTAACCCATTTAGCGTTATTTTCTTCGTTAGTATTGCTTTCAGCTTGTAATGAAGTTGTTGTACAAACACCTATCGTTGAACCTATAAAAGCGATTAAATATATTACCATTAAACCTGAAGTCTCATCGTTAGAACGTAAACTCTCTGGCTATATTCGGGCAGTGAAACGTTCAGATCTTTCTTTTCAAGTCTCAGGTCAATTACTTGCTTTACATGTAGAAGTGGGCGACCAAGTTACCGTTAAACAACCCCTTGCTGTTTTAGACCCCGCGCCTTATACCTTTCGGTTACAACAAGCCCAAGCTGAGCTTGCCAGTGCCAATGCGCAGTTTAGAAAAAGCAAAGAAAATTATTTTCGTCAACAATCTGTTTTTGAGAAAAAAATTATCAATAAAAATGCCATGGAAAGTGCATTAGCTGAATATGAACAAGCGCAGAGCTCAGTTAAATTATCTCAATCTAAAGTGGCATTAGCTCAACGAGATTTGACCAACACCGAATTAAAAGCGCCATTTTCCGGCATTATCACTCGGCGAGATTATCAGTCATTTGAAGAAGTATCGGCACGAGAACCTGTGCTAGAAATTCAAGGAGTAGATAATTTTGAAGTCAGCTTTTTAGTGCCGAGCAATTTGATTGGCAAAATTAGTCAAGGTGGTGAAATCAATGTTCGTATTCCGGTACTTGGCGACGATAAGTACTTAGCGACAATCACTAAGCTTGGCTTTAAAGCCGATGTTCGCGGTGCTTTTCCTGTCAGTGCTACTCTAGTATCACCCGAAAAAACTATAAAGTCAGGCATGTCCTCCGATGTCTTTATTGATGTCAGCCAGAAGAATGAAATTATTTTAGTTCCAGAGTCAGCAGTCATTATTGCTGCTAATAATGAACAGCGTATATTTGTTTTTGATAGCAAAACCCAGCAGGTTCATGCCAGAGCCGTTGAAACTGAGCTTGTTGATATCAATACATTAAAAGTGCTCACCGGCTTATCTGCGGGTGAAATTATATGTATTGCTGGAAGCGAATTTTTACGTGATGGCCAAGTGGTCAGTTTGTATCAATCATCTCAAAATAATCACTAAATTTAGTCGCTAGCAGAAGGAAGCTTTTATGAACATTACAAAAATAGCACTAGATAATAGTCGTATGACTTGGGTATTACTGGTTTTAGTGATTTTCCTTGGTTTTTCAGTCTATAGTGATTTTCCCAGTCGTGAAGACCCATCGATACGTATTAATCGCTCGTTAATCATCACCCAATTTCCAGGATTACCACCAGAGCAAGTGGAAAATCTGATCTCTAAAAAAATTGAAGAACGTTTACGTGAAATAGGCGAGATTGAGTTTATCAACTCTACCTCCACCACAGGACAATCGATTGTCACTATTTCGGCTTATGAAAACTTGCCCGATTTTGACAAAATTTGGGATAAAGTGCGTCGTAAGTTATCAGATACTAAAGCGTCCTTGCCTCAAGGTGTGCAAGGGCCTTTTATGAATGATGACTTTGGTGATGTTGCTATTGTTACCGCTGCTTTAACCGGTGATGGTTGGGCCATGGACGAGTTGCGTGAACATGCTCGTGTTATTCGAGATAAAATTTACACCGTTGACGGTATTCGCCGCGTATCACTTTATGGCGTGCAAGAAGAGAAAGTTTATTTAGAGGCGCTGCCAAGTTTAGCCGAAAACCAAAGTATTGATATTGCCAGCGCCATGCGAGCGATACAAGATCAAAATACCATCATTCCTTCAGGTAAAATATATACGCCATATCGGGAAATTACCGTAGAAACCAGTGGCAAACTAAACGCTATTGATGATTTACGTGAAATTGAGATTAACGCTAATCAAGGTGATGGCATTCTGGCGTTAAAAGATTATGTTTCGATACGACAAAGTTTCAGTGAGCCGCCGAGTGATTTGGCTTTTTATAATGGTAAGCCAGCCATTGTTATCGCTGCTTCAATGCAAAAAGGCCGTAATATTTTGGAAGTAGGGCCACGCCTTAAAAAATTATTAGTTGCTGCTGATACTAACCTACCCGTAGGTATGAAACTATCGTTAGCCACTTTTCAGCCTGATGTTGTCGGTAAATCAATTAATGATGTTAAAACGAGCTTATATCAAACTTTAGCAATTGTGCTGTTAGTGGTGGTTATTTCTTTGGGTGTAGTTGAAGGTTTAATTGTTGGTGTAACGGTACCTATTACTATATTGGCGACCTTGTTAGTGATGTTTTTTATGGAAATTGATCTGCAGTTTATTTCTTTGGCCAGTTTAATTATTGGCTTAGGCATGCTGGTTGATAACGGCATTGTCATTACTGAAAACATTCATTTACGTTTACATCAAGGGGCTAAGCGCTATGATGCCGCAATTGATGCTTGTAAAGAGCTCGCCTTACCGCTGTTAACCTCTACGTTAACAACCGTGTTAGCTTTTGCCCCCATATTAATTGCTGATGGCACTACGGGTGAATATACCCGTTCATTAGCGCAAGTAGTGTCGATATCGTTATTAATTTCTTGGGCTTTGTCGTTAACGGTAGTGCCGCTGTTGGCGGTACGTTTTATCTCCAATAAAAAAGAAGAAAAACCCTTTGTTTTACTGCCTTTGTATCAAAAGGCTGTGGCTAAAGTGTTACGCTTTCCTAAAGCCTTCTTAGTCATGATTAGCGGTGTTTTTGTTTTTTCATTGCTTGTTGTTGCGCTGGTGCCCGTTGAAATGTTTGCGACTTCTTCACGCACTGAGGTATTGGTCTATTTAGACGTTCCTGCAGGTTATAACGTGCATCAAACCAAAAATGCCAGCCAAAAACTAACGCACTGGTTAATGGATGAGACGAAAAATCCAGAAGTTGACTATGTTTCTTCTTATATAGGCTCTGGCGGGCCAAGATTTTTCTTGTCAATTTCACCATCAAACCCTGCGCCAAATCGTAGCTTTATTATTGTTAATACAGGCTCTGCCACCGATGCTAAAAACATGGTTGGTAAGATAAAACAATTTAGTGCGCAAAATATACCAACCGCGAGAGTTAAACCACAACTTATTGCTCGAGGTACTGTGCCTCCCGGTGTGGTCCAGTTACGCTTTAGTGGTTCAGATGCTGATGTTTTGTATGATCTAGCATTAAAAGCAGAAAATGCTTTAGCTTCTATCCCTGGTGCGGTTGATGTCTCTAACAATTGGCAAAATAAAACCAAACGTTTTCGTGTTGATATTGACCAAGCTAAAGTTCGTCGAGCGGGCATTAGTTATCAGTCTATTTCAAACTCGTTAAATGGCGTTTTTACTGGAGCTAAAGTCACAGAGATAAGGCGAGGGGATACCTTGGTGCCAGTGATCGTAAAACTTAAAAATGAATCTTTAAATGTTAAAGAGGCGAGTAACTTGCTTGATAATGTGAAAGTTTTCACCTCAAGTGGCAACAGTGACTATGTATTATTATCCCAAGTTGCTAGCATCAAAATGGTGCCTCAGTTTGGTAGTATTGCTCGGCGCAACATGGAAAAAACTATTACCGTCGGTGGGCGCCATAATGTTATGAAAGCACCTGAATTACAGGCAGCATGGGATGATAAAATTCAACAAATCTATGATAACTTGCCTGCGGACTACCGTATTGAACTCGGTGGTGAATTAGAAGGTTTTGAAAATAGTGCCGGCACATTATTTTTAACTCTGCCGTTATTTTTTGGCCTGATCTTCTGTCTGTTAGTGGCGCAATTTTCATCCTTTCGTAAAACCGGCATCGTGGTTTTGACCATACCGCTGGCTTTTTCGGGTGGATTCTTAGGACTGTATATTACCGGCGCTAATTTTGACTTTATCGGCGCACTGGGCTTTTTATCATTAGCGGGCATTATTATTAATAATGCCATCGTATTAATCGATAAAATAACGGCGCAGCAAAATGCCGGATTGAGTAAAATTGATGCAATATCTTCAGCAAGTTTAAACCGTCTCAGACCAATACTCATCACTACTGCTACCACTATTTTAGCGTTAATCCCCTTGATGTTAATGGAAGAAACCCTATTTTATTCAATGGCTAGCGTAATTATCTTTGGTTTAGCCATAGGTACCATGATGACACTAGGGGCAGTGCCAGCTTTATGTTTGCTGTTTTTAAAAGAAAGTGATGTAGCAGCAGACACTGATGTTGTTGATGCCGTAACTTCAGGTTGATTTCATTTATCATCTTTAATCTTATATACCAACTTAAACTAACTTAATTTGCGGATGAAACTAAATGAATTTAACGGATAAGGTTATCGTAGTTACGGGTGCAGGCTCAGGCATTGGTCGTGAGTTAGCACTACAATTAATCGCCAAAGGCGCCATTGTCGCAGGCGCTGATTATAATGAACAAGCCTTGCTTGAAACAAAAGAGTTACTTGCTCAACAAAACAGTGACAATAAATCACGTTTTAGTTGTCATGTGGTTGATATTTCCAACAATGAACAGGTAGAAAAGGCGGCGCAATCCGTTGTTGACCAACATGGACAAGTTGACGGTATTATTAACAATGCCGGTATTATTCAGCCCTTTAGCCATGTAGAAAACTTAGCCGTTGAACATATGCAGCGCATTTTTAATGTTAACTGGTGGGGCGTAGTTTATATGACGCAAGCTTTTTTACCTGCACTGAAAAAAAGCGCGCAAGGCCGTATTGTTAATATCTCTAGTATGGGCGGTTATATGCCTTTTCCTGGACAGGTTATTTATGGTGCCAGTAAAGCCGCGGTTAAGTTAATGACTGAAGGGTTAATGGTGGAATTAGCCGATACTAATGTTGGTGTTAGCGTGGTTTATCCGGGTGCAGTGCAAACCAATATAACCAATAATGCCCCTGATATGAGTGACAAAGCTAAACAAGCAGCGCAGCAAGATGAAAAAAAGGTTGGCGTTACCGCACAAGCGGCGGCTCAGGCCATTATTAAAGGTATTGAAAAAGATAAACCGCGTATTTTGGTTGGCTCAGATTGTAAAGTGATTGATAAGTTATATCGCTTAATGCCCGTTAAAACAGCACACCTAATGAGCTGGTTAATGAAAAAGTTTGCCGGCATTGATATGGCCGAAGCCGTAGGGAAATAGCTATGAATATAACTAAAAGGTCGTTGCGTTGTGCCTCTATTGGCGAGTGCATGTTAGAGCTCTCAAGTGAACAGGGCAACGCTTTTGGTAGACAAACGCTGCGTTATGGTGGTGATACCTTAAACACTGCTATTTATATGGCTAGGCAGGGTGTTAATGTCGATTATATTACCGCCTTAGGTGATGACAAGTGGAGCGATGAAATGCTGCAAGCTTGGCAAGAAGAGCAAGTAGGCACTTCACTTATTGCACAAGTTACTGATCGCGTTCCCGGCTTATATGCTATTCAAACCTTTGCTAATGGTGAACGTGAGTTTTCCTATTGGCGTAAAGAATCTCCAGCCCGGGAGTTGTTTGAATTAACTGAGAATGAAGATTTATTTTCGCAGTTAATGGCGTTTGATTATCTTTATCTGAGCGGTATTACCTTGTCATTGTATTCTGCTGAAGTACTTGAACGTTTGTGGCTATTTTTCGCCGACTATAAAGCACAAGGTGGCAAGCTAGTATTTGACAGTAACTATCGGCCACGTAACTGGCCAGATGCCAAAATTGCTCGAGCATGTTTTGATAAAATTGCCCGTTATTGTGACATTGTCTTGCCAACACTCGATGATGAGCAACTTTTCAATCCAAATCTAACCTTAGCGCAATGCCAAGCCTATTATCAAAATTTAGGCGTTAACGAATTAGTCATTAAAATGGGCGCTGACGGCTGCTTAGTTTGTACTGAAGATGAAACTTTTTTAGTGCCTACTACAGCAGTAAAAGCCATTGATACCACCGCCGCGGGCGACTCTTTTAATGGCACGTATTTGGCTGCGAGAATGAAGGGACATGCTGCTGAAACAGCGGCTAGATATGCTCACCAAGTTGCTGGTGCTGTGGTGCAATATCCAGGTGCCATTATCGATAAATCATCCCAGCCACTGTTTAAATAATATAACTTTATCGCGTCTAATTTTAAAAAAATAACCTTAAATATCCATTATAGCCATTATTTCAGCCCGCTAAATTTTGAATTCGTCATTCCCGAGTTGTCTTGTCGGGAATCTATTCATTTAAGCTATTGATGCCTACCTTTAAATGAAACGCTAATAATAGTAATAATCTTGGAATGACGACAGTCACTGCTGCCTAGCTGACATCGAATCACCTCAACTAATTCACCACCTACCGAAAGAAAATAACGCCACTTCAGATCCAATTCAGAAAACTTTTTTACACTAGCCAAACTATCCTCTTTTCATTTTATTCATTCAGGAGTCTTTCATGCGTTGGTTGTTAAAGTGCATTAAATGGTTTTTTATTACAATTGCGTCGTTAATACTGTTGCTCATTTTGGCATGGCCATTTATTGCACCTAAAATGGTTGATGGCAAGTATGACAATTTTGCCAAATCTCATGTCGCAGCAAACAAAGATAATTACCTTGCTGAAATATTGGGCGCACAGCCAGAAATCGCTTGTGGTGGCACCGCAGGGCAATACAACTGGGGTGAAAAAACACGTCAATATGTTTCCCTCAATGGTACTTGGCAAGTAGAGCAGGGCGAGTTAAATAATGAGCTACCGCTAGAATATAGTCATACTGCTGCTGTTCCAGGTTTATTAGCCGATGCCCAACCGGCATTTGAAGGTTTAGGGCAACCGAGTGATGAGCGTGATGTTTTTTGGTATAAGCGAAGCTTTGATGCACCAGAATCAAAAAAAGACACGGCGTTATTATGTATTGCCAAGGTTAAGTATGGTGCAAAAGTTTGGCTAAATGGTAAAGAAATAGGCAATCATTACGGCGCTTTTACCCAAGCAGAGTTTGATGTTAAAGAAGCAATAAAGTGGGGCGAAAGTAACGAACTAGTTGTCAGAGTCGGCGCTGAGCGTAGCCAAATTCCAGCATTTATTCCTGCGGGTCAAGATAATGAAAAAGAGTATTGGATGCCGGGTATTTGGGATGACGTTAATTTGTTATTTACCGGCGCTCAAACCCTTGTTCGTACTAAGGTTGAAACGGATATTACTACCGGCATTGCCACCATTAAAAATACCATTAAAAACAACAGTGACAGTAAGATAACTCTTGAAGTTGTTAACAGCTTGCGTGAATGGAAAAGCATTGACAGTGCATCAAGCAAGCAATCTTCAATGCTAACTTTAGCGGCTGGTGAAACTAAAACTATTGAGCAAAAAGTCGCTGTTATTGAGATGAAATTATGGCAACTTGATGACCCATTTCTTTATATTGCTGACAGCCAAATAAAATTAGCTGATACCGTGATTGATGATCAAGCAACACGTTTTGGCTTTCGCAGTGTTAAGTGGCGAGGTGGTGAACAACGTGGTTTCTATTTAAACGGTACAAAAACTTACCTTCGCGGCTCTAATTTTTCATTAGGACGTTTTTTTGAAGACCCGAAAGCAGGAACACTTGCGTGGAACGAAGCTTGGGTGCGTAAACTTTACACCAGCTACCCAAAAGATTACCACTGGAACTTATTCCGTACTAGTATTGGCCGTTTACCTAACTTTTGGTACGACATCGCCGATGAAGAAGGTTTTTTAATTGATGATGAATTTGCTTACTGGACCTTAATGGGCCAGATGAAAGATACTGCGACACATAAATTTGATCAAGCCCATCTTGAATGGTCAATAGTTGAATTAGAAAAAGAGTTTACCAGTTGGATACAAGAAAATTGGAACCATGCGTCCATTGCTTGGTGGAGTGCATCTAATGAAACCACGGATCTGAAATCGTTTGATACCATTACCAATGTCCGTCATTTAGACCCAACTCGACAATGGGAAAACGGCGGCTGGCAAAAACCTCATCATAAGGATGATCCTATTGAAGATCACACCTATATTTTTGCCGCTAACTTTAACCCTGTACTCGCTTTATTAGGCGGAAATCAAGGGGCAGGCATTGAAGCTTTAGATGGTAATTCAGGCCAGCATAAAGGTCCTAAAAACCCGGCCAGTGTTATACAAGTAACTTACCCGTCAGACCATAACCCTTATATAGTCAATGAATATGGCTGGTTATGGTTAAATCGCGATGGCAGCCCAACCAAGTTAACCGATGAAATCTACCCGCGTTTATTAGGTGATGATAATACTACTGATACCCGTAGAGAAGCATGGGCATACTTACATGCGGGCTTAACAGGGTTTTGGCGAGCAAAACGTGGCTATCAAGGGGTACAGCACTTTGCTTACTTAAGTCACTCAAAGCCGGGTACGGCATTCACTAGCGACAACTTTATTGACCTTGAAAACTTAGTGATGGAGCCGCGCTGGCATGAATACAGTAAAAATGTTTGGTCGCCCGCTTTTGTTTATATCAATAAATGGACCGATGATTATCAACGTGGAGAACTCACTGATATTCCATTAATCATGATTAATGATCACCGACAAAGAGTTAATGGTGAGGTGCAAATATTGATCACTGATGAACAAGGCAACGTGCTGGAAAAATCAGCACGGGTTAAAGTCAGTGTTGATAGTAATGGTGAACAAACTTTTGAGTTAAAAATCACTATTCCAGCGCGGAAAAAATTCGTTATATTTGCGCAACTGGTTTATCAAAATGGTGAAAAGTATGACCTTGTTGATAAGCGAAAAGTAGGCTTTAAACATCATGGTGTCGAGGTTGCCTCACGACCTCTACATTAATCACTCAGATAGTTATCGTTTTCCCAACAGCTTGTTAAGCTGACTTTTTACCGGACTTGGCACCATGCAAGTCCGGTTTTTTTATGTTCAGGATGAATGGGTTTCGCGGCAACAAGAGCTGCGCTTTTTTGTCATTTTTCTGCCATTTTGGGTTGACCAAAGAGCTGCGCGACTGAAGTCGAGCCTACATTCGAGCCTACGGGGCGGTGACAACTATTGTAGGCGTGAATTTATTCGCGCTTGGCTGGCTTTTATTGTTAGTAGCTTAGTCATTTATCTAGCTATTCATACTGCTTTCAGGTTGGTTTTTTATAGTGAGTATAAATTAAGCCAAATATATGCGGCTTTGGCTTATACCTATTGGTATTACTTACTTGCAAGGAAATCACATGAATATAACAAAGGTTGTCAAAGGGGCTGGTTATGTTTTGCTCGCTCTATCGGCGGTAATAAGTTTTTTTCTCTATCGGGCCTATGATTATACTGTCTATCCCGTTGCTTTTGATAAATCTAAGTTTCCAGAGATTAATTCTGATCAAGATTTAGAGAAGTTAACCCATGAATTGATTAGTAAAATGACGCTGGATGAAAAAATAAGGCAAATGTATGGTGAAACATCCTTTAGTTTTATTAATCTTGCTGTTAACCACCTTATCTTTGAGCGTTTACCACACTTTTATGCTGGCGGTAATGAACGACTTAATATTCCTCGTTTTGCTTTTTCTGATGGGCCTCGTGGCGTTAAAGCGAACAAAGAGAGAGGCATGGGCGATAAAAAAGGCGTGACCTCTTTTCCTGTGTCTATGTCACGAGGAGCTAGTTGGGACACCGAAATGGAAAGCCGCATATATGAGGTTATCGCTAAAGAAATGCGGGCTAGCGGCGTCAATTATACCGGTACACCAACGGTAAATTTGTTACGTCATCCTGCTTGGGGCCGTGCGCAAGAAGTTTACTCTGAAGATCCTTGGTTGATGGGAGAATTGGCAGTTGAAGCCACTATTTCTTTACAAAAACATAATGTCATGTCTACTGTAAAACACTTTGCCTTAAATAGTATTGAAAATTCTCGCTTTGTTGTTGATATTGAAGTTGATGAAAGAACCCTAAGAGAAGTGTATTTACCGCACTTTAAGAAAGTGGTGCAGCAAGGTAACGTAGCCTCAATAATGTCTTCATATAATAAAGTGAATGGCATTTATGCGGGTAATAATAAATACCTATTAACTGATATTCTACGAGATGAATGGGACTTTGATGGCTTTGTTATCAATGATTTTGTCTATGGTACTCATGATGCGATTGAGAGTATCAATGCTGGCCTTAATGTTGAAATGCCTTTCCAGAAATATTATCAAAACGATACCATCAAACAAGCGATAGCTGATGGTGAAATTACCGAAGCTAGAATTGATGAGTTAGTCTTTGATACCTTAAAAACACAGCTCAAGTTTGGTTTAGCTAAAGACCCAATGACTTATCCTGATGCTATTATTGCCACCGCAGATTCTATTGCTTTAACTAAGGAAGCAGCGGAAAAAGGAATGGTTTTACTTAAAAATAGTAAGGTTAAAAATAGTAAGGTCAAAAATGCTAATGACCTTGAGAAGTCAGTATTACCTTTTTCTACAAAATCAAATCAAACCGTTGCTGTCATTGGCCGATTAGCTGATGTAGAAAATACCGGCGATAAAGGCAGTAGCGGTACCGTTGAGCCTTATGTTATTACCCCTTATCAAGGTATTGCTGCTTATAATAAAAAGCTCGGTAATAAGGTTATTCTTGATAACGCGACCGATCTAAACGCAAGTAAAGCGCTAGCTGAACAGGCTGACCAAGTTATCGTTGTGGTCGGTTATACCTATGTTGATGAAGGTGAATTTTTACTGGCCTCAGATGAAGCCAATAAAGCGGCACATCTTGGCAAAAGAATTGGTGCTAAATCAGAAGGTGGCGATCGTGAAAGTTTAAAATTATTACCTGAAGATGAGGCGTTAATTCAAGCGCTAGCGGAAACTAATGACAACCTTGTAGTCGTTTATGTTGGCGGCAGTGGCATTGATATGTCGGCTTGGGATGACAAAGTTCCGGCGATTTTATTTTCATGGTATAGCGGCATGGAAGGCGGTAATGCTTTAGCTAATATTCTTTATGGTGAGGCTAATCCCAGCGGAAAATTACCTTTTAGTATTGCCAAAAAAGCTAGTGATTATCCTTATTTCACCCCGTACACCGATAAAATCACTTACGGTTATTATCACGGTTATACCTTGTTTGATAAAAAAGACATTGAGCCGGCTTACCCGTTTGGTTTTGGCTTAAGTTACACCGATTATGATTACAGTGACTTAACGATTATTGCTCCAGAATTGACTGAAGATGGCACCCTGAAAGTACAAGTTACAGTGAACAATACTGGCAAAGTTGCCGGTGACGAAATCGTGCAACTTTATATCGGTTTTGCTAATTCTGCTGTTGATCGCCCTGTTAAGTTATTAAGAGACTTTGACCGTATCTCCTTACAGCCGGGTGAAAGCAAAGTGGTTGAACTTGAAGTTTCGGCTAAAGATATGGCTTGGTACAACCCCGAAGCTAAAGCATGGCAAGTTGAGAAAATGAATTATGAAGTTTATGTTGGTAGCTCTTCAGCCAAGCAAGATTTGCTTGAAGCAAATTTTACAATTCATTAATGAACCTTAATTGTAATTTCGTCATTCCCGAGGTGTATGGTCGGGAATCTAGATTTTTATTTTATCTGAAATCTCTAAGGGAGAGTTCATGAAAAAAGTAATAAAAGTAGTCGGTTATATATTATTAGTTTTATTGTTACTTACAGGGGTAATCTTATATAAGATTTACGATTATCCGGTGCATTCTGTTGAGTTTGATAAAAGTAAATTTCCAAAAATCACATCAGAACAACAATTGGATCAATTAACTCGAGGGTTAATTGAACAAATGGAACTTGATGAAAAAATCGATCAATTATATGGTCGAAAAATGTATTCGGTTCTAAAACTTGTGGGCAATGGTATTATATTTGATCGTACTCCTAATATGTATGCGGGTGGTAATGAGCGGTTGAATATACCTCCGTATTCTTTTTCTGACGGCCCTCGTGGTGTACGAGCCAATAAAAAACGTACCTCAGGTGATAAACTCGGTGTAACTTCTTTCCCTGTTTCGATGGCGCGTGGCGCGAGTTGGGATGTTGAGTTAGAAAGTAAGATCTATGATGTTATCGGCAAAGAAATGCGCGCCAGTGGCGTTAATTATACCGGCACGCCAACCATTAATTTGTTACGACATCCTGCTTGGGGCCGTGCACAAGAAACCTATTCTGAAGATCCTTGGTTAATGGGCGAACTTGGTTTAGCTGCAGTTAACGCATTGCAGCATCATAATGTCATGTCATGTGCGAAACATTTTGCTTTAAATAGCATTGAAAACTCACGTTTCGTCGTTGATGTTGAAGTTGATGAGCGTACCTTGCGTGAAGTCTATTTACCGCATTTTAAAAAGGTGGTGCAAGAAGGCAAGGTTGCTTCACTGATGTCTTCCTATAATAAAGTCTTAGGTGAGTATGCCGGTAATAACAAATATTTGTTGACCGACATTCTAAGAGATGAATGGGGATTTAAAGGCTTTGTTAGTTCAGACTGGTTTTATGGAACTTACGACGGCATTGCTAGTATCAAAGCAGGTCTAAATGTTGAAATGCCCTTTCAGAAAGTTTATCAGCACGACACCATTAAACAAGGCATTAAAGACGGGGATATTAGTGAGCAAGATATTGATGAATTAATATTCTATACCTTAAGAACCCAGTTAAAATACGGGTTGACTGAAGATCCAATGGCATACCCAGATTCAATTATCGCGACGCCGGCATCAATAGAATTAACACGTATTGCTGCTGAAAAAAGTATGGTACTTTTAAAGAACGGTCATACAAAAAACAAACCTGTCTTACCTTTTGTCAAATCATCGAATCAAACCATTGCAGTTATTGGCCGCTTAGCTGACATGGAAAATTTAGGCGATACGGGTAGCAGTAAAACCACTGAGCCTTATGTTATTACTCCCTACGAAGGCATTGTTACATATAATAAAAAACTGGGTAATAAAGTCATATTAGATAACGCAGTAGATATTAATGCCAGCATAGCGTTGGCGAAAAAAGCCGATCAAGTCATCGTTGTGGTGGGCTACACCCATGTTGACGAAGGTGAGTTCTTATTAGCATCAGAAAAAGCTAATAAATCAGCAAAAGCGGGCAAAAGAATTGGTGAAAAAACCAATGGTGGTGACCGTGAAAGCTTAAAATTATTAGCTGAAGATGAAGCGCTTATTCAAGCATTAGCCAAAACCAATAACAACTTAGTAGTGGTTTATGTGGGCGGCAGCGCTATTGATTTATCTGCTTGGGATGAGCAAGTCCCAGCTATTTTATTTTCTTGGTACAGCGGCATGGAAGGCGGTAATGCTTTAGCTAACATTCTTTATGGTGAGGCTAACCCCAGCGGAAAATTACCTTTTAGCATTGCCAAGCAAGAAAGCGACTACCCTTATTTTACCCCATACACTGAAAAAATTACTTACGGTTATTATCACGGTTATACCTTGTTTGATAAAAAAGGCATTGAACCAGCGTACCCGTTTGGTTTTGGCTTAAGTTACAGCGATTATAACTACAGTGATTTAACGGTTATTACGCCAGAATTAACTGAAGATGACACACTGAAAGTACAAGTTACCATCACCAATACCGGTAAGGTAGCTGGTGAAGAAGTGGTGCAGCTCTATATTGGTTTTGGTAATTCAAGTGTCGATCGCCCGGTAAAATTATTAAGAGACTTTGACAAAATTTCGTTACAGCCAGGGGAAAGTAAAGTGGTTGAATTGGCAGTAGCAGCTAAAGATATGGCTTGGTACAACCCCGATGCAAAAGAGTGGCAAGTAGAATACATGGACTACGAGGTTTATCTAGGTAGTTCTTCAGCTAAAGCGGATTTACTAATGGGGAATTTTACTATTCAGTAATTAGTTATTTTTAACCAATAATACAAACGTTTTTATAAAGGCTATTTTCGACCATTAACTTGGTAGTAAATAGCCTTTTTATTTTTTATTTCAGTTAAGTTCAGGTCAGCTTCAGCTTGTTTTTATATGTTATGTCTAACAGTCACAACTTGGAAATAACATGAACCTATTTTTAGTGTTAATCACACTGATATCAACAATGTTAGCGCCTTCAGTAATCGCAAGTGAAACTAAAGCGATAACTGAAACAGAAACTAAAGTAGAAAGTGAAGCAGAAAGTAAAACCGCAACTAACAAACCTAATATCGTATTTATTCTTGCCGATGATCATCGCTGGGATTACTTGAGCGTAATGGGCCATGAATTTATTGAAACCCCAAATATCGATCGTATCGCTAATGAAGGTGTGCTCTTTGAAAATGCTTTTGTTACCTCTTCATTATGTAGCCCATCACGAGCAAGTTTTTTAACTGGCCAATACCCACAACAACACGGTGTGCAAAACAACTTTACCGTGTGGGACAATAACAATGTTACCTATTTTGAATATCTAAAAGAAGCCGGTTATAGCACTGCCTTTATTGGTAAATGGCATATGCCGGGCGGTTTACCTAAGCTTCGTGGTGTCGATCAGTTTATCAGCTTTGAACATATGGGCGGCCAAGGCGCGTATTACGGTACGCCTTATATAGTTAATGGTAAAAAATTAAAACTGGGCGAATCTCCGGTAGCAGACGTCAATATCAATGGTTATATCACTGAAGACTTAACCAATTTCACCTTAAAGTTTATTGAAAACAACAAAGAGCAACCTTTTGCCCTTTACCTCTCTCATAAAGCCTTACATTTACCTATGACCCCACCAACAAACGTAGCAGGTCGCTATGACAATGAAAAAGTAACTTTACCTAAAGAAGCTGACTCATGGTTGGCTTTTGCTGATGGTAACTTCAAACACTTTCTCTGGGATCCGCTTGAAGAAAAAATGAAAGATTACGCTGAAACTGCCATGGCAATGGATCAACAAATAGGCATAGTGCTAGATAAACTCGAGCAACTAGGCCTAAGCGACAATACCATTGTGGTTTTTGCTGGGGATAATGGTTACATGTGGGGCGAACACCGCCTGATAGATAAACGCTGGTCGTATGAAGAGTCGATGCGTATTCCTTTTATTATTCGCTACCCTAATGGCATTAAAAATCCCGGTCGACGATCAAAGGAAATGTTACTTAATTTAGATATGGCGCCGACCTTTTTAGAACTTGCCGGACTTGAAGTTCCAAAGCATATGCAAGGAATAAGTGCTGTATCGGTACTTGATGATAGTGATGAAGAGCTAAGAGATGCGTGGTTATACAAATATTATGAAGACTACCCTTATCCCGTACCTGAGCAGCTTGCGTATCGTACTAAGCGTTATAAATTAATTGAGTACAAACGTGGCAAGAAGAATGAACTATTTGATCTTAAAAATGATCCGTTAGAACAAACAAACTTGATTGATGATCCGAGTATGCAAGACATCTATCAATCGTTAAAAGCACGGTTAAGTGCCATGGAAGCTGAGGTTAGCCAACCTCAAGCTGCAACAGAGTAGGAGTATTAGTATGAATTGGTTTTTAAATAATGTTCCTAGCCAGTGGCGTGTCGCCTTTGCTGTGCTTGTTACCGCGATTCTGATGACGGTGATTTACGATTACGGTTGGCAAATAGGTTTGTCATTAGCGTTGCGAAATTTATCAGGCTTGATTTTATTCGGCTGCATCATGTTTGGTGCTGGTGCTGCTTATATCGGTGCCCGAATTTATGGCAGCAGTTATGCACAAGCCATCAAAATAGCCTTAGTTATTCCTGTTATTTGGCACATTAAAGAGATTTTAGTTGCCATGGGTTTCTATGGTTTTGGTGCTGGACTATATGCTGGTTTACAAGGTCCGTATTTATTTTATTTCGGCATTATGTTTATGGTTATTGGCGCATTTAACTTTATTTATCAGCTAGTGCTCAGGTATCAGAAGAAAGCTGGTGACAAGTTATTTAAATCAACGGCATTACTGTTTTTACCTCTGATTACACTAATTGCTTTTGAAGGTATAGGTCTGGCGGTATTTAACTTTGACTTATTTATATTCCAAGGTTTCTTAACCGGTTACCGCGCTTTCATCATGTAGCTAAGTAAACAAATATTGAGCACCCAACTAATGAAGATATTTAAAAAAATAGTAATCGCCATTGTACTGATTTTTGTCATGGGTTTTATTTTTCAAGATCAATTGCTTGAAATAGCGAAACCGCATGTTAATAAATTTATGATGGAATTTCCTGAATCTGAGCATAAAAACAGTGAAATTCAAGGCAGTTATGCACAAGTAGCTTGTCAAAATAGCCATGTTGATTTTGGTGAGTCGGTTCGTCAGACCCAATCACTTGATGGCGAATGGTTAGTGGAGCAAGGTGCATTAGATGATAATTTCCCTAAAGCATATAACCATACTGCGCCAGTACCAGGGCTATTAACCGAAGCTAGCCCAAGCTTTAACTTAGTCGGCATGGAAAGTGATGAACGCGAGGCGTTTTGGTATAAAAAAACTTTCACCGCGCCAGAGCAAGCTAACGCGTTGTCACATTTATGTTTACATAAAGCCAAATATGGCACCAAAGTTTGGTTAAATGGCCAAATGTTAGGTGAGCATTACGGCGCTTTTAGTGTCTCTGAGTATGATCTATCTGCAGCGATTCAATATGGTCAAACGAATGAACTTGTTATCCGTGTTGGTTCAGAGCATTCATCGGTACCCGAGTTCATTCCGGTTGGCAGTGATTTTGAAAAATATGGCTGGTATCCCGGTCTTTGGGACAGCGTCAGTGTGGTTTATACCGGTCAATATTCCATTGTCAGAACCAAGGTTACGGCGAATATAGAGCAAGGCCTAGCGACAATTCAAACCACAATTAGAAATAACAGTGATGTCGCCGTTGAGCTTACCGTTAAACAACAAATCAATGAATGGCAAAGTGGCGATTTAGCTTCGGATGCTAAGCAGCAAGTTGTCAGCTTAGCTAAAGATGAAACCATAACGGTTAGCCAAGATGTGCTTTTAAATGAGGTAAAACTGTGGACACCAGAATCACCTTTTTTATATGTTGCGCACAGCACTGTTGAACATAGTGGCCAAGCGTCTGATGATCGAGCGACCCGTTTTGGTATGCGCAAGGTTGAGTGGCGTGGCGGAGAAGGCGTTGATAGTAAAAACAAAGGTTTTTATTTAAATAATAAAAAGTATTATTTACGCGGCACCAATATCGCCTTACATCGCTTTTTTGAAGATCAAGACCGTAAACAGCTGCCTTGGGATGAAAAGTGGGTTACTCAGTTACTCTCTGGTCATATGAAAGATTTTCACTGGAATTCGTTTCGTTTTCATGTTGGTCGAGCGCCTAATTTTTGGTATGACTTGGCCGATGAAATTGGTTTTATTGTTACCGATGAATACCACATCTTTGCGCCAGTAAGACTTGGTATTCCAGGCATGCCAACATCGAATAATTGGTCATTGAAAGAACTTGAAAAGGAGTTTACCGCTTGGCTACAAGAAAATTGGAACCATGCCTCGATTGGCTGGTGGGATGCATCCAACGAGAACCATAATCCTCTACCTTATGAAGCTGTGCCGCTAGTACGCCACTTAGATGAGTCTAGACAGTGGGAGTCAGGCAGTTACCGTGCGCCAGACCGAGCCAATGATCCCCTTGAAGAACATCCTTATAAGCTCAATGGCACTGGCTTTATGAATAGTAACGATAAGGATTATGGCTTAAGTGATTTAGATGATTTTACCCGGTTACCACCGATGAGCAAAGGCATTATTTTTAGAACCTATGATGGACCAGGCGCCCGCTCTCATCCTTATATCAATAATGAATATGGTTGGTTATGGCTTACTCGAGATGGCTCAGATGCCACCACTATTGCTGAAGATGCTTATAAGTTACTAGCGCCAGGTGTTGAATTAACTATTGATGAACACCGTGAAATATATGCCTACGTGGTAAGTGAACTTTCAGGTTATTGGCGAGCTCGTCGTGGTTATGCTGGGGTGCAACACTTTTTATATCTAGGAAAGTGCGCAGATAAAGACACTATCCCCGCTGACTGGGATGTTAAAGAGGTCAGTGCTACTTGCGATAACTTTATTGATATTCCTAAGTTAACCATGGAGCCGCGTTGGGCAGAGTGGGCACCACATGCCTTTGCGCCGATAGCCATCAATATCGATAATTGGTCAGCAGATTTTTACCCGTCAGGCCAAAAAGTCGCAGTGCCGGTAACCTTGCTAAATGATACATACCAAGATAGTGCCGTGATGGTTGAAATGGTGACTGCTGATGTTAACGGCAAGGTATTAACACAAGCAGTTCCTATTGAATTAACAATAGCTGCACTTGCTGATCATCAATTAACCGTTGATTTAGATATGCCAGAAGAAATACCGTTTGTTATTTATGCGTATTTAAGTGGCAATGGCATTGAATCATCAGTGATCAGCCGAAGAAAAGTTGGCTTTGTTCACCCTGGTATTGAAGTTAAATTACCGATTTTTTCATCTTTGAATAATGACATATAAAGAGAGCCTATTATGATAAATTTAACGAAAATATCGTTTGGCCTAGCCTGTTCAGTATTCATGTTTTCGGCAGATGCAAGTGAGCAGCAACAACCCAATATTTTATTTGTGTTTGCTGATGACCATGCTACGCATTCTATCAGTGCTTATGGCTCAAAAATTAATAAAACTCCTAATATTGATCAGCTTGCTAGCGAAGGCATGTTATTTCGTAATGCTTTTGCCACTAACTCTATTTGTGGGCCGAGCCGAGCGGTTATTTTAACGGGTAAACACAGCCATAAAAATGGCTTTATGAATAACGAATGGGGCGGTGACTTTGACGGCTCACAGCAAACCTTTCCCAAACTGTTACAAAAAGCCGGTTATCAAACGTCGTTAATTGGTAAATGGCATTTATACAGTAAACCAACGGGATTTGATCATTGGGAAATATTACCCGGGCAAGGGCGTTATTATAACCCACGTTTTAAAAGTGAAACGGGCACCGTGGAAGTAGAAGGCTATACCACAGATGTTATTACTGACAGAGCACTGGATTGGTTAGACAAACGCGATAAAACTAAACCATTTATGTTGATGTACCAACATAAAGCGCCACATCGTGAATGGGCGCCGGGGCCAGATCATATAGATAAATATAAAGACATTGAAATTCCAGAGCCGGCAACGCTTTTTGATGATCATAAAGGTCGTGCGGCATCATTAAGTCCTAATTTGGAAATGTCAGTTGCTGAATATTTAACCATGAAGGATTTAAAACTAGAGCCTCCCGGTTACCTCAACGAAACACAGTTAGCTAATTGGAATAGGGCTTATGCAGCAGAGAATAAAGCTTATCAAGAAAATAAACCGCAAGGCGATGCTCGAACTAAATGGCGATATCAACGCTACATTAAAGATTATATGCGCTCTGTAGATTCTATTGATGATAATTTAGGTCGAGTCATGGCTTATTTAAAAGAAAATAACTTAGAAGAAAATACCATTGTTATTTATAGCTCTGATCAGGGATTTTTCTTAGGCGATCATGGTTGGTTTGATAAACGTTGGATGTATGAAGACTCTATCAATATGCCACTTATCGTTAAATGGCCGGGTAAAATAAAGCCGGGCAGTGAGAACAGAGACTTAGTGCAAAATCTAGATTTTGCGCAAACCTTTTTAGATATTGCCGGAGTAGCAGCGCCTGATGATATGCAAGGTAAAAGCTTAGTACCTCTGATGGAAGCAGAAAATACATCGCCGTCTACGGAATTTCGTGATGCCATTTACTACCACTTTTATGAAAATCCCGGTTGGGCGTTTGTACCACGTCATTATGGTGTACGTACTGATAGATACAAATTAATTCATTTTTATCAATTAGGCACTTGGGAGTTTTATGATTTAGCAAGCGATCCCGAAGAGCTTAATAACAGGATAGCGGATACATCACAGTCAGCAAATATTTCACAATTGAAAAAACGTTTAGCTGAGTTGCGTCAAGAGTATCAAGTACCAGAAGAAGATCCAGAGCCAACATTATTAGAGCGCTTTAAGTTCTGGATGGTACATAAAGGCTTGTCATCACAACTTGAGCCATAGACTTATAGCTATATCTCAATTAGCTAAGATGAAAAATAATTTCTTGATAAAAATGACGTATAAAGAAGGATATTATGAATACAGAAAATAACTTATTAACAAAATACGGCACTTGGGCATTAATTGCTGGCGGCGCGGATGGACTGGGTAAAGCTTTTGCGCAACGTTTTGCTGAGCAAGGTTTTAATCTGGTTATTATTGATATTAATGAGCAAGCCCTGGCTGACGTTGAACAACAATTTTCTGATGCTTATGGTATTGAAGTTAGGACCATTTGCAAAGACTTGTCGGCAGCTGATGTCGTTGAACAAATTACTTCAACGACCGAAGATATTGATATAGGCATGCTAGTTTATAATGCCTGTTATTGTAAAACTGAACTGTTTGTCGACTCTTCAATGGCAGATCATCTAAAGCTAATAGATATAAACTGCAAGACGCCAGCATTACTATCATATTGGTTTGGCAAAAAAATGATCGCTAGAAGAAAAGGTGGCATCATTTTGGTTGGCTCTATGGGCGGTCTGCAAGGATTACCACTTATCAGCCATTATGCCGCTTCTAAATCTTATCAAATGATCCTTGCCGAAGGCTTGTGGGATGAATTCAAACCTTATGGTGTTGATGTCTTGTGCAGCGTCATAGGTCAAACATCTACTCCGGCATTTTTAAAGGATAATCGCGATAAAGACGGTGGCCTGTTGAAAATAATGACCCCTGAAGAGGTTGTTGAAGAAACTTTAGCACAGCTCGGCAAACAGCCCAGTTTTATTCCAGGCGCCAGTAATCGATTTATTGCTTGGCTAATGCGTACCCTGATGAGTAGAAAAAAAGCAATCACTATCGTTGGTAAAACTAATCGCGCTAAGTACGGCTGATTTTCCAAACCAGAACACATTTACTACTTGAGCAAATAAAACTTATCTACAATTAATTCAGGATGGTTTCAGACTCCATTGATAATCTAAATATATCTTTAGATTATCAATATATTTTGGAGTTTAAGCAGTGCTTGTTAACTACTCAACATTACTCAAATCAGCATTTATTTTCGTATGGCTTAGTGCTAACGCGGTACATGCAAGCGAAGACCTATCTAGTGATGAACCTAGAAGTGAATCGACCAATATAGCAAGCGATGCATTGGCTAGTTCACCTGCCACTAAACCCAATATAATTTTTATCTTTGCTGATGATCTTGGTTACGGTGATATTAGCTCTTTTGGTGCCACTGATATTAAAACCCCTAATATTGACCAACTAGGGCAACAAGGTATTAAGTTTACTAACTTTTATGCCGCCGCTAATGTTTGCTCACCTTCGCGTGCTTCACTGTTAACCGGTAGGTTTTCGGTACGCATGGGCATTAATAGTGTTTTTATGAGTGATAGCCCTGATGGTATGCCGCTTAGTGAAATAACCATTGCCGAAGCCTTAAAACCACAAGGTTATGCTACCGGCATGGTCGGTAAATGGCATTTAGGTCATAGCGAACGATATATGCCTCTTAATCAGGGCTTTGATGAATTTTACGGTGTGCCATATAGCAATGATATGGCTAACTTTTTCTGGCATGAAAACCAAGAGATTAAATATGAAGAAATTGACCAACAGTATTTAACCAAACGTTATACCGACAAGGCCATCGACTTTATCGACCGTCACCAACAACAACCTTTCTTTTTATATTTAGCTCATAACATGCCGCATGTGCCACTTTATGCTTCGCCTGATTTTCAAGGTAAGAGCGAACGCGGTTTATATGGTGATGTTGTGCAAGAGCTTGACTGGTCTGTTGGCGAAATTATCAAAAGCCTAAAAGCAAAAGGCTTATGGGAAAATACCTTATTGGTCTTTTCAAGTGATAACGGCCCTTGGTTAATGATGGCCGATCATGGCGGCTCAGCGGGCGAATTACGTAATGGTAAAATGACTACTTTCGATGGTGGTCATCGCGTTCCCACCGTCGCCCATTGGCCAAAGGGTATCAAGCCTAGAGAATATCATGGTGTCGCTTCGATGCTTGATTGGTTTCCTACTTTTGTTGAACTAAGCGGTGGGTCACTGCCCACTGATCGTGTTATTGATGGCGTTAGCTTAACCTCATTGTTAGCCGGTGAAGAGCAAAAGAAAACTGGTGAATATGTCTATTTTGATAGGAGCAATAAGCAGGTGGACGCGGTAAGGCAAGGACAATGGAAACTGAAGTTAGCGCACAGTTCAATGATGCCTGCCTTGCTCGAAGCTTTTGCTCAATTTGGCGAGTATAGCCATCCTTTAATGTTAATTGATTTAGTCACTGACCCTGGTGAAACCACCAATTTGGCTGACTTACATCCAGAGAAAGTAACGGCCTTAAAAAAAGTTTTAGCACAATATCAAACCATTAAACCCGATCAACGCTGGCTGATTATGAAGGGGACAGCTAGTGACCATAAAGGTTACGGTCATTTTCATACCGCATTGGCGATGATGGGGTTAATCGCATTACTGCTTATTTCGGGCTTAATTTATGGCATGTATAAATTAATAAAATACGCTTATAGGCGTTTCACTCATTCAAAACGAAATTCTTCAAACTAGGTAACTTATTATGAAAAAATGGCTTAAATACTCGGCGATAGCCGTAGCAATTCCAGTTTCACTTGTCGCATTAGGGGTTGCTAAAACCTACTGGCTCGACACCGTTATGGCGAAAGCCGATATTGGTCCAGAAGCGCCAACATTATCGGCGAGTGGTTACCAATACCGTGACCTAAATAAAAATGGGCAACTCGATATATATGAAGATAGCCGTCAGCCAATTTCCAGGCGAGTGGACGATTTAGTTGCACAAATGAATGTGCAAGAAAAAGCCGGCTTGATGTTTCAACCGCCAATAACTTTTGATGAGAATGCAGAGATCATTGAAGATATGAATATGTCGATGGGTTATGGCACTTACGACATCATTAATTCACGGTTAATCAATCACTTCAATATCATGGGCTCAGCTCCTGTGGCTGATATGGCGCGTTGGCACAACGAAGTACAAAAGCTTGCCGAGCAAACTCGCTTAGGCATTCCAATTACTTTGTCTACCGATCCACGTCATAGTTTACGTGACGGTAAAAATGCTACCAGTGTGCGTACCCATGGTTTTTCTCTTTGGCCTGAGCCGATTGGCTTTGGTGCCATTGGTGATGAAAAAGTGGCAGAAGAATTTGGTCGCATTGCCAATATTGAATATCGCGCGGTCGGTATTCGTTTGGCTTTACATCCAATGGCTGATTTAGCCACTGAGCCTCGTTGGGCACGTAGTGTTGGTACCTTTGGTGAAGAAGCTGAATTATCGTCTAAATTGGTTGCTGGTTATATTAAAGGTTTCCAAGGCGCCAACATAGGAAAGTCCAGTGTATTAACTATGGTGAAACATTTCCCTGGCGGTGGTCCACAAGCGAATGGCTTAGATGCACATCAGTTTTACGGCGCTGAACAAGCCTATCCTGGTGATAATTTTGATTATCATTTAAAGCCTTTTAAAGCTGCTTTTGATGTTGGTGCCGCGCAGGTAATGCCGTACTACGGGATCCCAAATGGCCAAACGTCAGAAGACGTCGCCATGGCATTTAACAAAGAAGTGATTACCGATATGTTACGTGGTGATTTTGGCTTTGATGGCGTGGTGTGTACCGATTGGGGCATTATCACCGATAAAGGCGCTATGGGCTGGGTTGCAATGCGTGCTCGAGCTTGGGGCGTTGAAGGTTTGTCTGAATCAGATCGTTTTAAGAAAGCGCTGGATGCGGGTGTTGATCAATTTGGTGGTGAAGAACTGCCCGATTATATCGTTGATTTGGTTGAATCGGGTCAGGTATCTATAGGTCGTATCAATACCTCAGTACGTCGTATTCTTAAAGATAAATTTCGTTTAGGTTTATTTGATAATCCTTATGTCGATATTGCCGCCGCTGAAGCGATTACTGGTACCGATGAGTTTATGAAAGCAGGTGCGTTAGCCCAGCGTAAATCATTAGTGCTGTTAAAGAACGAAGCATTAGCAGCTAGTGAACAGTCATATAGCTTGCCGTTAGCCAAAGGGGTTAAAGTCTACCTTGAAGGGGTTGATGAAAAAGTTGCTGCTAACTATGCGCAGGTAGTGACTAATTTAGCCGATGCTGATGTTGCTATTTTAAGAGTGAAAGCGCCACATCGTGCACCACGAACAGATTTAAACTTAGGCGAAAACATTATTGAAACCATATTGAACCAAGGTGATTTAGACTTTAAAGGCGAAACATTAGCTCATATTGAAGCCGTGATGGCGGCTAAACCGACCATAGTGTCTATTTACCTTGAGCGCCCATCAGTAATCCCTGAGATTGCTGAGCATGCGGTTGGTATTTTGGCTGAATTTGGTGCTACCGATGAAGCAATATTGGATGTCTTGTTTGGCGATTTTAATCCAACAGGTAAACTACCGTTTGAAATGCCTCGCTCTATGGCTGCAGTGGTAGCACAATTTGAAGATGTACCATTTGACTCTGTTGACCCACTGTTTAGTTTTGGTCATGGTTTATCTTATACCGAGTAATAACATGGACTGAATAAGAAAAACTGCACTTTTAAAGGCTTGCCATTGGTAAGCCTTTTTTATGTTCAGGATGAACGGTATGTCGCGGTGCCATGGATGGCAAAGAGCGTGTATGTTCAGGATGAACGGTATGTCGCGGTGCCATGACGGTACAGGGAGTACCTTATTAGATAATGCAGGAGCAATTATCCTGATGGCAAAGAGCGTATATATCTATTAGAGCTGGGGGATTAACTTTTTACTAACGAGTACACTGTTTACGGCTCAAATCTGCTAATTGTGCGCTTTCAGTATCGTAACGCTTTGCTAATGCTTTGGCATTTTCTTCACCAAAATATAGATGGGAAAAGCCGGGATAGAGACTTGTGGTGCCCAAGCTGACAATGTTTTTAATTTTATCATCAAAGGTTAATATTGCTTGTGCAGATAAATACTCAAGTTCTGAAGTGACAACTATGTCAACTCTTTGCCTTAATAATGCTTTAAACGCGGAAAGTGAATTGACATAAAAGTAGTAATTGTTGCTCTCTCTATTAGCATCAAGTTTTTTAGTGTCGTGGGTAAACGTGCTTCTTACAACGCCAAATCGATAACTAGCTTGCCAGTCAGCTTTATCCATCATTATATTGCTATGTTTTTGGCTGTAAAATGAAATCGCAGTGATTAAATAAGGAGTAGCAGCTAGTGCTATGCCCTGTGGAATTGTTTTCGACTTTACATCGGTTTTAAAATTAAGTTTGGCAATTAAAATTAATGCTATATTCCCCCTTTGGGTTTCCGTAAGAGTTCTCATTAAAGGAAGTTTTACATGATTAAGCTGATAGCCCATATTGTTAATGGTTGTCTCAAACAAGCAATAGGCGGTGTAATCGACTTTTATATCAAGGGATTCTGGCACGGCAAAACTCAGTTTTTCATTTGCTGCAAAAGTAAATTGGACAAACATAGCTAAATTGCAAACGAGTATTAAACAGAGGTTTATGAGTTTCCACATAGGTTAAACCAAAAAAATTAATCTTCCTCTCTAGTATAGAAAGGAAGGTTAATTAAGGTAAGTTTATTTGTATTAGTGCCTGTTTAATCTAAGTTAGAAAAAAATCACTGAATAAAATACCGTTCAACTAACGACTTTCTCTCATTGCTAACAATAATTTGGCTAGTGCCATCAACTTTATCTTGCTTAGTTAAAGCACGGTTACTCGCATTGACAACGGTTATTGTGCCATTGGTTATTGGCTTGATATTGTTAAAAATATCTTTAACGGTAAGTAAGTTACCTTTGCTAATGGTTTTATTTTTATAGTCAATTTTAATCGTTTTAGATTTGAGTAAACCGCCGATAACGGATATTTCTTCAGCGCCATATATAGGATATTTGCCAACCACAGGAGCATCAGCAAAGGTTTTAGTATTATGTAGGCGCACTCTGACAAATCGTGCCTCATGCTGTAATGTATCAGTGGTTGTGCCAATCACGTTATTGTGAGTTTTATCTACCGCTATTTGATAGCTTTCAGAAAAATTATCAAAGGTTTGTTCAAAATCTTTTGCAGTTTCAATACTGTAAGACATAGGGCCGGGCTCAATCATCTCAATATGTTGCGGCCAGACAATTTCAATGTGATCAATATAATACTCGGCAGCTAAGTCAACTTTCCACCAGTGTGGACCGTTGCCCATGGCATTCCAAATATTAACATCATCCATATCATCAATCATGCCAGTGATAATGCCATCATTGGCTTTTGCTGCACTCATGATCGGAATATCGATTGGCCCTATTGATAATTTTGCCGCAATTTCAGCGCTTGCTGTGGTTTGTTTGAATACCGAAATCGCGTCAGAAACAAACTCATAGTCTTGACTGGTCACGCCATCTTGTGCGGTAACTTTGATAATATTACCATTGCCTAGAGGCAATGCTTGTTGGCCATTTATTAACGAAACTTGGCTATCTTGAGGAAACGTCACTATTTGCTCAAGTTCAGAGAAGGTTGTGCCATCTGGCAGGTTATAGATTTTACCTTGAGTACTGTCTATGCCTAATAATGACGAAGTAATCTCGGTATTGCGGCTGTTGATACGCTCTAATTCAATACGGTCGACCACTTTGCCATCCGTTGTTGCTACTTCAATAATGTTATTACCTAAAGTCAGCGAAATGTTTTTCCAAGTGATTTTTTTACTGCCTTGGAGTTTTTGTTTACCAACACTTCTGCCATTAACCACGAGTTCAAGTTCATCTTGGTTGCTATAAACTTTAACGTCAATTTGAGCTTGAGAGCGAATGTTAAAACGGCGTCCCGTAATATAGGTAACCGCTTCTTTTGACCAGTTTGCTTTATACCAAAAGAACGCATCTTTCTTAATTTTTCTATCAAAGGTTACTAAACCTTTATCATTTCGACCGGGTGTATCACCTTCATCTCGGTTGTCTACGGCAAAGTCGGCTAAGACCCATAAAAACTTACCCCAAACATACGGGCGTTGACTTAAATCTTGCCAATAGTTTTCATGAAAAATGGCTTGATATTCTTCACTATGATCTTGCATCACAGGTTTGTCGGTATGAATTTTTGTGCTGGCGCCGGCGCCAAACTCGCTTAACGCTATAGGTAAGTCGGGATAATTTGCCCGAGATTCATCCATAAAGTGAGTAAAGTCATTGAAATTGCCATAATACCAACCGTAATAGCGATTAAAGGAGGTAATGTCGGTAGTGGTTGCTAGTGGGTCTTGTAATGCTTTTTCGCCAGAAGCGGCAACGGCTGCGGTGGTTAATCTGCTTGGATCTTCTTTTTTAACTAACTCATTTAATTCTTTTACCAAGGGGCGAGGATCTGGCCCTGGTTTTAAGGTGAGCTCATTAAACAGCCCCCAGAACATAATAGCGCTATGATTATAATTTTGTCTGACTAATTCTAACGCTTGCTGTTTTACATTATCAGTAAATGCTTGGTTAGTATTGATGCGATTAATTAACGGTACTTCAGCCCAGATCACTAATCCTGTTTCATCAGCGCGTTGATAAACATATTCATCTCTTTGTTGATGGCCTAAACGTACACCGGTAGCGCCTAGTTCTAAAATAAGTTGAATGTCACGTTCATGATCCTCTTCATCTATCGCAGTGCCTTTTTTAGGGAAATCAGCCATACGGTTAATGCCATACAAGGGATAATCTTTGCCATTAAGGATAAAACCTCGATCTTTATCGACACGAAAATAGCGTAAACCAATATCATGGTTAATTTGATCAACTACTTGACCATCGATACTGACAATGAGCTCCGCGCGGTATAAATAAGGGTCATTTAAACCATGCCACAGGTGAGGGTTTTCAAGGGGCAATGTCGCGGTATAAGGGAGTGATTGTTGCGCTTGCAGTATGAGGTTTTGCTCAGCTTTAGCGACAATATTGTTATTAGCATCACGTAATTGGCTTGTTACCGTAATCGTCGCTGCTTGGCTCTCTTCATTGACTAACTTTGTTTTAACATCAAGTGTTGCTAGCTGTTGAGAAATACTTGTTTGCTGCCAAAATACACCAGTAGAGGCATAATTTAGGTTGTCGATATGAACCTTTGAACTAGCGATTAATCGCACTTTACGATATAAGCCGCCAAAAAAGGTAAAATCAGCAGAGAGCGGGGCAACTTCATTATCAATTTCATTGTTAACGGTAACGACTATGATATTTTCTTGCTCAAGTTTTACCTGCTTGGTGATATCAAAGCGAAAGGCGGCATAATTACCTTTATGAGCACCTACTTCTTTTCCGTTGATGAATACGTTTGCAGCTGTGGTTGCACCATCAAAGTGGATATAGATTTTTTTATCTTTAAACTGTTCATCAAGCTTAAAGGTGTGTTTGTAGGTGCCAGTACCACGGTAATAATCACCGCCACCATCTTGACCATCTTTAGCATTCCAAGTATGAGGCAAATGCACATTTTTCCATTTATTAGTGGCTAAACTATGCGCTAACGCTGGCGTTGATTTGATAAATTGCCAGTTATTATTAAGTGGCTGGATGATACGGACATGGTCAATAAAAGCCGTTTCAGGCGGTCGTTTGTTGTCACTACTGCTAAAGTAAAAATACAGAGCAATAGCAAGAATAGCTAATACTAGGGTGATAAGAATTTTACGCATGTTACTGCCTAATAACTGAAATAATACCTTATGTTTACATGCCAAGCTTAACGCTAGCTGAAATAGTTTTAAAAAAAAAGAAAAAGAGCCGAAGCTCTTTTTCTACTATGTTTACTTATAAGTTTACATATATTTTTTAGAAAACGACTGTCACTTTTAACTAGCCGTTTGTTTAGCGAAGTCAGTTTCTGTTTGTGTATCTGTTTGCCACAAGTTTTCCATCTCTTCTAGCGATTTACCTTTGGTTTCAGGAACAAATTTCCAAACAAAGAATGCCGCTAATAAGCTCATGCCGCCATAAATCCAATAGGCAAAGCCATGATTGAATTGTTCAATCAAGTAACTATTGTTATTCATCATAGGGAAGCTCCACGAGACCAGATAGTTGGTAACCCACTGTGCCGCAACCGCTAAAGATAAGGCGATACTGCGAATTTTATTAGGGAATATTTCGGATAACAGCACCCAACAAACAGGTCCCCAAGATAATGAAAAACAAGCGACATAAGCTAACATGGCAATAAGTACCATAATGCCTTTAGAGTCATTATAAAAACTAAAACCTAATGTTATCATGGCAATAGACATACCCAAAGCGCCAAAAATCATCAAAGGTTTTCTGCCATAACGGTCAACGGTAAAGATGGCCACTAAAGTGAATACCACATTAGTAGCGCCAACGATAATGGTTTGCAGCATGGCGGCACTGGTGCCTGAGCCCATATCTTTGAATATTTCTGGAGCATAATACAAGACGGCATTAATACCAATCACTTGTTGAAATACCGACAACAAGACACCAATGACCACGACCAGTAATCCATATGAAAACAGTTTGCTTGAGGCGTGATGGCTTAATGACTGCTTAATTTGTTTAAATTCTGTTTCAGCAGCTTCATTACCATGTAATTTCGTTAAGGTTTCTTTGGCCAGATCATCATGGCCTTTCAGCGCATGCCAGCGAGGACTTTCTGGTACGGTAAATAATAAACCAAAAAAGATTGCCGCAGGGATCATCTCTGAGGCAAACATATAACGCCAACCTAAGGTTTGGATCCAGCTATCATCCCCTTGTAAGGAAATAAGATAGTTAACAAAGTAAACAATAATAATACCAGTGACAATGGCCATTTGATTATAAGAGACTAATCGACCACGTATTTTTGCTGGTGCAATTTCAGCAATATATAATGGTGATAACATGGAAGCCATGCCAACACCGATACCGCCTAAAATGCGGTAAAAGATAAATTGTGGTAGTGCTTGGTTAGCGTCCTCTGAGGCAATGCTATAAAAACCTATTTCAGGAAACGCTGAGCCTAAGGCTGAAACAAAAAACAATGCTGCACTGACGATGAGCATTTTCTTTCGGCCAAATCGTTGACTTAACATACCAGCAATTGCGCCACCAATAATACAGCCAATTAAAGCACTAGAGACTAATGTACCTAATAATGAGTTAGCTTCATATTCAGCTAAACCAAGCGGTGCAATGAAATAGCTATCGAGTGAGCTTACGGTTCCCGAGATTACTGCGGTATCCCAACCAAAAAGCATCCCCCCTAAAGCGGCAACTAAAGTTAGCAGCGTAATGTAATTTGAACTTTTATTCTCTTCTTGCATAGTCATGGGTGAAAAATGTCCATCAAAATATTTTGTACTATCAAGATAACCCTATAAAGCTTAAATAAGCCTGAATATTATCGTTCAGGTAGGTTTCAGTTTTACCGCTTACACTGATTGCATAAGGTCAAATATTGAGCTGTTTAACGTTTGCTGGGAGTGAGTTATGGAACCGACATTTGAAAATGTACAAACTAATGAAGGCAGTTCATTTTGTTGTTTTCGGGTGAAATGCCATGACTTAAATGAAGATCATCACTGGCATTTTCATCCAGAATATGAACTCATTTGGAATATTAGTGGTGAAGGTACACGTTTTGTTGGTGATAGCGTTGATAACTACCACCCCGGAGATATGATCCTGATAGGCCCTAATGTACCGCATTGTTGGCAAAATGGTCTTTCAAAACTTCCCCAAGACGCTGAGTTGATGGTCATACAATTTAAAGCCAGTTGTTTTGGTGAGGGTTTTTTGCAATTACCAGAAGCTGGTTTGATTAATCGCTTGTTAGTTAACGCCAGTAAAGGGCTTTCCATCACAGGTAAAACCGCTGACAGGGTAGCCAAAACAATGCGTTTTTTATATCAACAGCAAAATATGGATAGATTATTATCCTTGATTAAAATCCTTGATCAGATAGCGAAATCTGACGAGCTGAACGTACTGACTACGCCAGATTATGACTTACACGCTGATATTAATAATACTAACTTAAGACGTATAGAAAACATCTATAGTTACGTGAGAAAAAACTTGGCTGAAGATATTAACCAAACTGAAATTGCTAGCAGAGTAGGGCTTACCACCCAAGGGTTTAGTCGGTTCTTCAAAAAATATACCGGCCTTACCTTTGTTAAGTTTGTTAATACCTTAAGAGTTAATGAAGCGTGTCGTTTGTTAGTCAGAGAAAGTTTTGATGTCACTCAAATTGCTTATATGTGCGGTTATCAAAACATCTCGAATTTTAACCGCCGTTTTCAAGAGCTAAAAGGTGTGACGCCAAGTGACTTTAGAAACGGCTACCGACAAGATTTGAAGCAGTTACAGTTAGAAGCTTGTTAAGTTTGTCTCTGTTTGGAAAAAGTAACATCAGTTAAAGCATCAATGACTGCAATGCGTTGCAGAGATACCTTAAAGAGATAATATGAATAAAACAATTAATTTAGTGGCCGATATTGGCGGAACAAATATTAGGTTAGCGTTTAGTGATAAAAAGAATAACATCACAAATATTGAGACTTATCAATGTGCTAAGTTTGTCAGTTTATTTGAGGTTATAAGTCAGTATTTAACAGAAAAAAAATTAAATGATAGAAATATCAATGCTTGTTTGGCTATAGCAGGTCCAGTAGATGATGACTTAATATCAATGACTAATCTGCCATGGCAGATATCGCAAAAGAGACTAAAGCAGCAATTAAAATTAAAGAGTTTGCACTTCATTAATGATTTTGATGCTATTGCTATGGCAATCCCCTTTCTTAGCAATGAACAAAAGATCCAAATTGGCAACGGAGAGCCTACTGTCGGCAAAGCGATTTCGGTTTGTGGCCCAGGTACTGGTTTGGGCATGGCGACATTGGTTTCAGTAGGTAACAAGTGGCATTGTTTCGCAGGTGAAGGCGGCCATATTGATTTTGCCCCAGTTGATGAACTAGAAATGAAAGTACTGCATTATTTACAAGAAATAAAAAAACGAGTGTCTTATGAGCAATTACTTTCAGGTTATGGTTTAGAGCAAATTTATCAGGCATTAACGGCTATCAATAATTGCCAAAAAAATCTGACTACAGAAGTGGAAAAATTATCTGCCGTACAAATCAGCTCTCGTGCAGTGACTAACTCTTGCTCCGTTTGTTATCAGGCTCTGTCACTGTTTTGCGGTGTTCTTGGTTCATTCGCAGGAAATTTGGCCTTAATGGCGAATAGCTTGGGAGGTGTTTATATTGCCGGTGGTATTGTGCCAAAGTTTATAGAGTTCATTCAGCAAAGTGACTTTAGAGCGCGTTTTGAAGCTAAGGGACGTTTGTCATCATTAACTCAACAGTCACCTACTTATGTTATTACCGAGAAGCAACCTGGCTTATTGGGAGCTTCAGCCTATTTAAATCAAATTTGATTACTGATAATTTCGAAATATCTCCCCCCAGTAAAATACTGTTTGTCCATCGCTAGGTCAATATGCAAAATTACTGAACTGACATTTTCATCGTACTCACAGAGTGCATAAAAACCTCCTTATTATAAGCTGTAATATTGTGCCTTTGCTTCTATTTGTTCGAGCATTTAAAAGCTAAAAGCTCAATATATTATGTGTTGTACCTTTTTAGTTCTATTGCTAATTAATTCTACTCTAATTATTTATCGACTATTCCTACTGACAAATTTATTAGTAAATTTAGATGCTTATTTATTTAGTTGGTTATTATTTAAAAACATTCAGATTTTAATGTTTCCTCTCAAGATGAATCACTGAGATTCAACTAAACTCTTTATTAAATAGCCTGTTAGCTTTGTCTTGTTATTTTTAATTGAATTATTATAAATTGCGTGACTGTTATTTTAAATATAAAAGTACAGAATTTCATTGACCAAAATAAAAAATAGTGGTTAAATTCAAATTAGGTTGAAAATGAATATTAATAAACATACTTAGTTGTATTTTTGGTGTTCATTGGCGTGCACCGTAGTAAAAATGGGTGTAGTAGCTTTATAGAGTAAATTTAATTAGGACATTAAAATGATAAACAAATATTTTGTTTTATTGAACAGCGCAGATAATGTATTTGTATGCTGCAAGCAGTTACTCGTAGGAGGCTCAACCACTTTAGAAGAAGTCGATGTATCAATGACTGCTGATATCACTGTTGGTCATAAAATTGCTAGGCAAGCGATTGCTGAAGGTGAAAAAATCATTAAATATGGTGTGTCTATTGGCTCTGCAGTTAAAGATATTGCCTTTGGTGAGCATATTCACATGCACAATATGAAAAGTGATTATATCGCTAGTCATACTCGTCAAAGCAGAGCAGGAGAAGAGTGATGAAAGGTTATTTAAGAGCTGATGGCCGCAAAGGCATTCGTAACATTATTTTGGTTACTTACTTAGTTGAATGTGCACACCATGTTGCGCGAGCTATTGTCACTGATAGTCCAAGTGATAACGTGCAATTAATTGGTTTTCCAGGCTGTTATCCTAATGAATATTCACTGAAAATTATGGAAGGGCTTTGTACTCATCCTAATGTTGCTGGCGTATTGATTGTATCTTTAGGTTGTGAAGGATTTAACCGCGAGCAACTGGCAAAGACCATTAAAGCTAGCGGCCGCGCAGTCGACACTTTAGTTATTCAAAAATCAGGTGGCACTAAAAAAACTATTGCTGCCGGTTTAGCCAGTGTTGGTGAGTTACTCATTGAGGCTGAAAAGGCAGAATTAGTACCAATGGATATGAGTGAGCTCATGGTTGGCACTATTTGTGGTGGCTCAGATGGCACCAGTGGTATTGGCGCTAACCCAGCCGTTGGTCATTGTTTCGATAGACTTATTGAAGATGATGCTGTTTGTATCTTTGAAGAAACGGGTGAATTGATTGGCTGTGAACAAATTATGGCCGAACGCGCTATAACGCCAGAGCTTGGCGAAGAAATCATGAAGTCAGTTGAAAAAGCTGAGCAATATTATACTCAAATGGGCTACGGCAGTTTTGCTCCGGGCAATGCTGAAGGTGGTCTAACCACCCAAGAAGAGAAGTCGATGGGTGCTTATGCCAAATCGGGTAGCTCAAAAATACATGGCTTGATCAAACCCGGTGATATTCCAAGCCAAGGCGGGTTGTATTTAATGGATGTTGTGCCTGATGGTGATCCTATGTTTGGTTTCCCAAATATTGTTGATAGTGCTGAAATTGTCGAAATGATCGCCTCTGGTTGTCACCTTACTTTATTTACTACTGGCCGCGGCTCAGTAGTCGGCTCGGCAATTTCACCGGTGATTAAAGTCTGTGCAAACCCAGAAACCTATGAAAATTTAGCTGATGACATGGATATCAATGCCGGTAAAGTGATCAAAGGTGAAGCCACAGTTAGCCAAGTTGGTGATGAAATATACCACCTTGTTAGCCAGGTTGCCCAAGGGAAAAAGTCCAAGTCAGAGGAACTAGGTCATCAAGAATTTGTTATAACTTACAAAAAATTTGAAGGCATTGGCCCTTCTTGTTTACCCACTGTTAGATAGTTGAGTTGATATACCATGTTTAAAAAAAGACAAATAGGTAAAACCAATTTACAGGTTACGGAATTAGGTTTTGGCGCTGCTACCTTTGGTAATCTTTATCGTCCAATGCCAGATAGTGCAGCACAAGAAAGCATTGTTAAGGCAATGGATTTAGGCCTTAATCAATTTGATACTGCGCCTTATTATGGTTTTGGTTTGAGTGAACGCCGAGTTGGTGATGCCTTAAGAAAATATGATAGCAAAGATTATGTGCTGTCCACCAAAGTTGGCCGAATTTTAGAGCCTTGCGCTAAAGCTGAAGACAAATATGGTTTTTGCTCGCCTATGCCATTTGAGCCGAAATATGATTATTCATACGATGGCATTATGCGCTCATTTGAGCACAGCATTCAGCGACTTGGCTTATCAAAAATTGATATCTTGTATATGCATGATATTGGCCGAGCAACCCATGGTGATGACCATGACAGGTTATTCAAAATAGCCATGGAAGGTGGTTATAAAGCCATGGACGAATTACGTTCTCAAGGTCTTGTTTCTGCGATTGGTCTTGGCGTTAATGAATATGAAGTCTGTGAACAGGCAATGGATCATGGTCACTTTGATTGCTTTTTGTTAGCAGGTAGATATACCTTGTTAGAGCAAAAAGCCTTAGAAAGCTTTTTACCCCGTTGCGTCAAAGAAAAGAGCTCGATTATTTTAGGAGGTCCTTATAACTCTGGCATTTTAGCAACGGGTGTTCGCAGTGAAGGAGTGGTGCCATATTATAATTATGAACCAGCTGATGAAACCATCATTAATATGGTCGCTAAAATTGAAGATGTTTGCCAAGAGTTCAACGTACCGCTAGCAGCGGCGGCGTTGCAATTCCCGTTAGCGCATCCTGCGGTAGTCAGTGTTATTCCAGGTTTAAGTTCAGCGAGTCGTGTTGAAATAACCGTTAAGCAAATGAATATTAATATTCCTAGTGAATTTTGGCAGACTTTACAAGATACTGGCATCTTATCCCCAGAAGTCCCAGTACCAACAGGTGTTGCGGAGTAACTTATGATGCGTATCGATTCTCACCAACACTTTTGGCAATTATCTCGCGGTGATTATAACTGGTTAACGCCAGAACTTGAGTTATTGTACCGAGATTTTTTACCCGATGAGCTTGCGCCTTTATTGGAAAAATCACAGGTAAATAAAACTGTTTTAGTACAAGCGTCGGCAACCACAGCAGAAACAGAATTCATGCTGAAAATTGCCCGACAAACTGATTTTGTTGCCGGTGTTGTTGGTTGGATTGATATGGATTGTGACAATGCACTTGCCCATTTAGAGCATTTTAGTCAGAGCCCTTATTTCAAAGGAATAAGGCCGATGTTACAAGATATTGAAGATGTTAACTGGATGCTAAAAGCGGAATTAGCACCTGTTTTTGAACTGTTAATCGCCAAAAACCTGACCTTTGATGCCTTAGTTTTACCACAGCATTTAGATGCACTTTATATCTTGATCAAGCGCTATCCGGCACTCAAGGTGGTGATTGACCACGGTGCTAAGCCTGAAATCTCGAACAATTCAAGCCCGGAGTGGTTTGATAAACTTGCATTAATCGCTTCAGAAACGTCTGCTTTTTGTAAATTATCAGGTTTGGTTACTGAGGCAGGACAAGATCCTCACCTTGAACAACTAGCCCCCTATATGGAGCATTTATTACTTTGCTTTGGCCCTGAGCGTTTGATGTGGGGCAGTGATTGGCCTGTGGTTGAAACAAGTTCAAATTATAAAAGTTGGCTTACACAAGTTGAAACATTCCTTGAACCATTAACAAGCACAGAGCAACAACGTATTTGGGCAGGCACTGCCAAGAAATTCTATCAACTATAACGACATATAACTATTTAAAGGTTTTATCATGAATAATAAATTTGCAGGCAAAGTTGCCTTAATTACCGGCGGTGGTAGTGGTATCGGTCAAAGCACGTCTTTACAACTTGCTAAAGAAGGTGCGCATATCTTAATCATTGATTTAGATATTGAAGCGGCAAAATCTACCCAAGATATCATTGAACAATCTGGCGGTAAAGCCAGCGCTTACCAGTGTGACATCAGTAACTCTAGTCAGGTAAAGGATATTGTTGCCGAGATATTGTTAGAAAATAAAATTGATATCCTAGTTAATAACGCGGGCATTGCCCATATTGGTAACTTAGAAGGCACCTCAGAAGATGACTTAGATAGATTATATAACGTCAATATCAAAGGCACTTACAACTTTATGTCAGCAGTTATTGGAGGCATGAAAGAGCAGAAAAGTGGCGTCATTATTAACTTAGCATCAGTTGCTTCATCGGTAGGCATTGAAGACAGATTTGCTTATTCAATGAGTAAAGGTGCGGTACTAACCATGACCTATTCGGTGGCTAAGGATTACATAAACGATGGTATTCGTTGTAATTGTATTGCTCCAGGACGTGTACATACGCCATTTGTTGATAATTTCCTAGAGAAAAACTATCCAGATGAAAAAGAAGAAATGTTTGACAAATTATCTAAAAGTCAACCGATAGGTCGCATGGGCAAGGTAGAAGAAATTGCCGGTTTGATTGTTTATTTGTGTTCAGATGAAGCAGCCTTTATTACCGGTAGTAATTTCCCAATTGATGGCGGTTTTGTCACGTTAAATAACTAATAGTAAAGCAATTAGTCTTTTAAACTTAGTCCTAGAGCTATAAATATAATTATAAGGTTCAACTATGAATAAGCCAAGTGCAGCATGTGCAGACAGTAATGAGATAATTGCAGAAGAGGTCAACATAGCAACAGCAGGTGATGATATTAATCAAGCAAACGTTTCTAAAACGCCAATACTCGCCAAAGAATATCTACTTCCTTTTATATTAGTCGCCGCGCTTTTTCCGTTATGGGGATTTGCTAACGATATTACCAACCCCTTAGTAAAAGCTTTTAAAGATATATTTCTTATTAGTAACGCTCAAAGCTCAATGGTGCAATTTGCCTTTTATTTAGGCTACGGCATCATGGCAATACCTGCCGCCATTTTTATTCGTCGTTTCTCTTATAAAGCAGGCATATTATTAGGCTTAGCCCTCTATGCTATCGGCGCTTTACTGTTTTTACCGGCCAGTATGACTGCGCAATTCAATTTCTTCTTACTGGCATTGTGTGTATTAACCTGTGGACTTGCTTTGTTAGAGACTACGGCTAATCCCTATATTCTGTCTATGGGCTCACCAGAAACCTCGACACAACGTTTGAACCTAGCACAAGCTTTTAACCCTATTGGCTCTCTTGGCGGTATGTTTGTTGCCTCTAACTACATTTTAAGTGAATTGAAAGTTGAAGAATTTCGCGCTGCTGAAAAGTTAGCACATCCTGAATATGCTGATTTATTACCTTCAGTTGTCGATGGTAAATTAACGCAAGCATTGGTTGACTTTTCTGTTGCTGAGCCTGTTGCACATCAAGCCATGCAAGCTGCTGATTTAATGACAGTTCGTGGTCCTTATATCGTCATTGCCTCAGTAGTGGCCTTGTTGTTTGTATTATTTTTATTCCGTAAATTGCCTGACACTATCACTCATGATGAGCCTTTAACGGTTAAGGTATTAAAAGCAACGTTTGGTCGTTTACTTTCTAGTGCAAGATACCGTGAAGGGGTTATTGCTCAAGCCTTTTATGTTGGCGCACAAATCATGTCGTGGACCTTTATTATCCATTACGGTATGACATCCGTTGGCTTAACCGCTGCACAAGCACAGCAATACAATATGATTGCTATGGGCATATTCTTGGCCAGTCGTTTTATTTGTACTTTCTTACTGGCTAAAATTCGCCCTGGACAACTGCTACAAGTATTAGCGCTTGGTGGCATTACTTTATCATTTGGCACCATATTTATTGGCGGCATGACTGGCTTATATTGCCTTATCGCCACATCAGCGTGTATGTCATTAATGTTCCCAACCATTTATGGCATTGCCCTTAAAGATAC
>MAAC01018247.1_pt1 | contig 41143 bp, 35 predicted proteins | sample 1115981 | NCBI WGS metagenome assembly MAAC01 (sample SAMN04961126, study PRJNA320927) | seawater metagenome | isolation source: sample BD02T64 sea water enriched with oil for 64 days | place: USA:Gulf of Mexico | collected 2013-07-27 | reverse complement strand
CGCTGGCCTTCAACCAAAGTTTTGAATCCGTCACCAACGATAGCGCTGAAATGTGCAAATACGTCTGCGCCATTTTCTTGCTCGATGAAACCAAAACCTTTAGATTCGTTGAACCATTTTACTGTACCAGTAGTAGTAGACATAATAATATCCTGTATTTTATTGATTGATTGTGCCTTCGAGAGGCCCGAATAGCGGAAAAGCAGACTGACACTTATAAACTTACAGGACGTCGTATTACTAATAGAACAGTACTGTGTAGATTGTAAACAAAAGACTTTTTTCTAGCTTGGTGCGAAAATTACGGTATTAAGGGGGTGATGTCAAACACATTTTACGTGTATTTAGCGATATCTAAGGTTTTAAATCAAACCAGCATACTTTAGAGGTAACACACCCCCTAAAGTATGCGTTAGTTGATCAACAAAACGTCACACAAGGAGCGCAGGAAAACGCTTTTCTTTCATAGGGTTATATGCAACTAAAGCATTCCCCCTGTACGTATTACTACTTCTCTTTGCTGCCTCGCTCTACCACTTAGTCTTCTTCGCTAATTAGATGCAACATATCACCTACCGACATCTTGCCGCTCATCTCACTGCCTTCCAGCAAGCTATTTGCTAAATCGCGTTTATGCTGATGAAGATCGACTATTTTATCTTCAATGGTGCCTTTCATTACAAAGCGGTAAATAGTTACCGGTCTTTGCTGCCCCATTCGGTGAGCTCGATCAGACGCTTGATCTTCCACTGCCGGATTCCACCACGGATCCATATGCAAAACATAATCTGCCGCAGTAAGATTAAGCCCCGACCCTCCTGCCTTTAAGCTGATTAGAAACACATCGCCCTTGCCTGCCTGAAATTCATTAACCGCTTGTTTACGCTTCTTTGCTGGGGTACTTCCATCCAAGTATTGGTAATGAACACCTTTTGCGTCTAACAGCTTTCTAATAAGGGATAGATGCCCCACAAACTGGCTAAATACTAATGCTTTATGTCGATTTTCTAGCAGCTCATCCAATACAGCTTCAAAAGCTTTAAGTTTTTCGCTTTCAATGCCTGCATCCGGTAATACCAACTCTGGATTACAACAAGCTAAGCGTAATCGCGTTATTTCCGCTAGTACTCTAATATGTTGCTGACCTGCATTCTCTCCCGATTGCGTTAACCGATCCATCGCTTGACGACGCAAAGTTTCATACATTACCGATTCTTCTTCACTCGGTTGCACTCGTAATGTTATTTCTGTTCGTGATGGCAGCTCTGTTAACACGTCGGATTTTAATCGACGTAATATAAATGGTCTAATCAATTTTTTAAGGTGTTGTCTAGCCTCAGCGTCATTATCATTCTCAATCGGGCCAGAAAATAATTGACCAAAACTTTCGAGTGAACCCAGTAACCCTGGATTAATAAATCGAAAGATGTTCCACAACTCGCCTAAATGATTTTCAATAGGCGTGCCTGTTGTTACCATCTTGAAGTCCCCCTGCAACGCCATAGCCGCTTTAGAGCGCTTGGTTGCAGGGTTCTTAATCGCTTGCGCCTCATCCGCCACAATAGTGTGCCACTGCACACCCGCAAAAGCCTCTGCCTCACTTTGCAATAGCCCGTAAGTGCACACGACCAAATCAAATGCACCTACACTGCTTAAACATTGCTGACGATTCTCAGCACCCAGTAAACCTCCAAAATACACAGGTTTTAATGTAGGGGCGAAACGAGCAACTTCGTCCATCCAGTTCATACACACAGAGGTCGGCGCCAACACTAAAGCAGGTCCGTCCGGCGCTCTCGTTAACATTAACGCTAAGGCCTGAATTGTTTTACCTAAGCCCATATCATCGGCCAGACAGGCTCCAGCCCCCCAGTGGGCAATACGAGCCAACCAGTTAAACCCTTCTACCTGATACTCTCGCAACTCAGCTTGTAACGTTGACGGGATTACAGGCTGCAATTCTTGCGCCTGGTTAATTCGTTCAATTTGCTGATGCCATACGGGGTTTTCGCGTACATCCATACCTTCCGTTAATTCATCAATGGCATGGCTTGCTAACGGGTGAAAAACACCGTCATCATCACTGAAACGTCGCATCGCGTCTAACCGGTGTTGAAGATCTCGTGTTAACGCGAGTACTTCTCCATTTTCCAGATGAAGAAATCGCCCCGATGATTTCTCCATCAGCGCCATCAATTGGCTCATGGCAATGACATCACCATCATCCATGGTTAATTCACCGCCCAGCTCAAACCAGTCCCGTTTCTTCCCTACCGTCACATGAAAGTGGTCTTTTGATATTTCACGAGACAGGCGAATTTTCTTTCCTTTAGGCCATGACAACACCAATGATTCTTGCATTTCCTGCAACTGCAATAGCACCTCTAATGCAAGCTCAGGGTCATCCAATAACCATTCACCTTGATCGTCCCCGAGCGCGGGGCATTGTTCCCAAAGCTCTGCCCTGTTTGCTGCTTCTAAAGGCAGATCCCGGTTAGTTTGAAAGCGCTTACCTTCAATTTCTGCAAACACCGTTGCACCACCTTCCCCCGGCCTAAACAGTGGGCCTCCGCCCGAAAATGGCTGAATATAACACTCCGCTTTTAGGCCATCGCCTACTGCTTGCAAATGAATATGTAACCGGGGGTCAGCATCAACCACATCAATACTGCTATTTTCTCCGCCTCCTATATCTGAGTGGATAGTCAGTAGAGGTGCTACAGCAGCAATACTATCAAGCACCTGAGCTTTTGCTTTCAGAGGAACCGTTAGGCCTTTGTGCCCAACAATAGTGAATATATGCAAATGTTGCCGGTTAAATTCAATAATTCGTAATCGGTTAGGGCCTTCTTGCTGAACCATTGAATGCCGCAAAAGGCCTTCACGAGGCTCATCTAGATTCGGTATTGGTGATAGCTGTAAGGTGATTTTTTTACCATCTTGCAACACCATTAACTCAGGTTCGCCGCGTTGAATTTCTACCCGCGTATTAGGTCGATCTGCCCAATATAAATTCGGGTGATCAACCGCTGCTGCAAATGCTTTCTCTGGGTCTAAATAATAACTGGAGCGTCCATAGTATCCATAACCAACTTCCTCTCGAATGGCTTCACAAATAGCTTTATCGTCTTCGGTAAGATCTTCAATTTGATCCCGTTCTTGATAAAGCCGAGACAACGCCACGGCTCGACCTTTCGTCCACTGACCATTCTTTTTGCGCTTTTGTTGTCGAGGGGCTAATTCACAATGCCCGCTGTAAGCGTCCTTTTCAACCATCCACACAATGCGCGTTTCGCTCACTTCATCGGTTTTTGTCGCGGTATCAGATTCTTTCTGACATATATCCTGCAACGCACCCAGCGCTATCTCCCACGATGACGTTGGTTCAACTAGGTCAACAAGTCGAGGTAAAAATGCAGCGTCTTGTGATTGAGTCAATATCTCTTCGCATGAATCAGCCTTATCAAGTCGCTGTAATAACGCGGCACTCTCATACGCATACCAATACCACTTTTCAGTAAATGCGGCATGACAACATTCCACTAACATATCGACCTGTGTAACGGTGACCTCCTCTCCCAGCCAATAACAGGCAGATACTTGAAGCAGTGAAAAGAAAGGTGCTTCTCGTAGCAGTTCTATTTGCAGTTGATAACAGTCGCTCGCTTTAGACTTACCTTCAAGAACCATTAAGACTTCTTGCAGCAGTTCTACTGATTGGACGTAACTTCCATCTTCGTCAGAATCTTGGTCGACAAATTGCAGGCATTTTAATGCTTCTTTTTTATGCTCTGCAGTGCCGGATTCAATCAATGCTAAGACGTAAAATATGGAGGACAGTCCTGTAGTATATACTGACCTTTTTCTAGTCTCTTTGCGGTACGCTTTTAAACCCAATTGATAGCTCGTAATCGCCTCATCGGTTTTACCCTGTAGAAAACGCAACCACGTCAGCATTCCCAGGCCTTTTACCAGGTCAACACCTACCAATAATGGCTCTACATCATCCACCGCCCCTCTAAGCAGTCGTTGTTCTAACAGCAAACGTAAAAAGTTAGGATGTGTAATTTTCCCTTCACTATACAATGCCTCGACAACATCGTAATACGTACTGATATGTGGAGAAATCGATGGTGTTCCGTACGTCAAATAGGTATTCAAGACCTGGTATTGAATAGCGATGTCTCGCCGAGAAAACCACTTAGGCTCAAAAGGGGTGCTGCACATCACCACCAACGGCATCGCGAGTGAAAAATCCGCCGATTCAAACGGCTCGTCGATACACAGCTCACTAAGCACAACGTTAACGTCATTTTGATACAGCGCGTTACGTAAACACCGCTCCTCAGAACCCTGCGCTGCTACATAACCACCATAATCTCGATACGGCCGAGCAGGAATCGCGTGCTCTGCAGCGTTTACCACTTCACTTAAAACACCATCAGCTTCCATCTTTCGTGTTAACACTTCCTCGATCAATGGCGAGCACTTTACACAATCCTCAGCCTCAACAATCAGCCCCGCATCAAACCATTGCATTTTCTGAAGGCTGTTCACTCGATCTGCCAACAACTGGCCTGACTCGGAAGCCCAGCCTAATTCTTTTAGTACTTTTTTGAGATCTGCTTGCGTAACAGGTTGAAATATCACGGATAGCACTTGCAGGATGCGTTGATCAGCCTCCCCAAGTTTTTTATAGTTTTGAATGAGTGTGTGGATACTGTCTTGCGCGAGCATATAGTGGCTTCTTCTTGTGCAGAAATCGAATCGCGTATTGTACAGGCTATTGGCTTCAGCAACAAAGCGAACATTTCTAACCGACTTGGCACAAATACATAACAACCCCCCTGCTTGATCCAATTATCAAGCCCCCACCCACACAAAGGCTTACTAGACAATCACTTAGAGGAACATTATCCTTTGTGTCACTTTCGCCCCATATAACCAAAATACAGCCAATCAACCTCTTCTTTGGATGCAAAATATGACAACCGATCAATCCATAGATTTTTATTTCGATTACGCAAGCCCCTACGCCTTCCTCGCAAACCATGCTATACGCAAAGAATTACCCAACGTTAAAATAATCTACAAACCCATTTATTTACGTGGCCTTGAAACCTTTCGAGGCGCCATGCCATTTGTCCCTAATAAACTAAAAAATATGTTAGTAGACCTTCAGCGCTGCTCAGATATACAGGGTTTATCTTTTCATATTCCTAGTCAGCTACCTATCAATGGAATCTATGCATGTCGAGGTGCATTATTTACATTGGAACAAGGTTGCTTCGAAAAATATCATCAAGTCATGTTTTCAGCAGCATGGGAAGACAATGTCAACATATCAAACAAAGACCAAGTCATCGACATTGCAGTTAGTGCTGGACTGAATAGAGAAGCTTTCGCCGAAGGTATCGACAGCCCCGAAATCAAAAACACATTAAAAGAGCAAACCGCAACAGCTGAAAAAGCCGGCATTTTTGGTGTCCCTAGCTTTATTGTCGGTGAAGAGCTGTTTTGGGGGGCTGACAGAATTGAACACGTAAAGCAAAAGTTAAACACATAACTCCCAACCATAAAATATCAGTTTATCTAGATTCGTAAGATAGCTGCGACGCCTTTCTGGCCTTTACTGTCATTACTCCTTTCCACCAATAATTAACCGACTGTGGCGCATCAATAGAAAGAGGTTGGCCAATCCGTGGGGTTGTGATTGCTAATTGCTTCTGTCGGCACAAAGTCGTGACTTGTTCAAATGGATCAAACCAGGCATGCATCGCCAAATCAAACGTGCTGTTGTGTATCGGCAGCAGCCACTTACCTTGTAAATCAATATGCGCTTGTACAGTATGCTCTGGCAACATATGCACATCAGGCCAGCCCTTATCATAAGCTCCCGTTTCCACTAACGTGATATCAAATGGGCCGTACTTTTCACCAATCGTTTTAAATCCAGAAAAGTACCCTGTGTCACCACTAAAGAATATTCGCTTTTGTGGCGTGATAATCACCCAGGAAGCCCACAACGTTGCAAAACGGTCATGGGGGCCACGACCAGAAAAATGCTGAGCCGGGGTTGAAACCAACTCCATGCCACCCACCGTAACCGACTGCCACCAATCTAATTGAGTAATTTTTGTTTTCGCAACCCCCCATGCTGCCAATAGATCCCCTACACCCAGAGGCGTATAGAAGTGCTGTGTTTTGTGCGCCAATGCCTTCACTGCCGCTTTATCCAAATGATCATAATGGTCGTGAGACAAAATCACGCCTTTGAGGCCTGGAAGCTCTGCAATTGTTATGGGGGGTTTATGGAACCGCTTAGGGCCAGCCCACTGCACAGGAGATGCTCGCTCGCAAAACACCGGGTCGGTTATCCAAAACTCGCCCTCCAGTTTCATTAATACAGTCGAGTGACCTAATCGATACAGGGTGTTATTTGGCGCAGACATTAGCTGTTGCCGCGTCAGTGGCTCTACAGGGATGGGGTTTCTGGGCAATGCTTCTCGTGATTTCTGAAAGATATAACGTGTAACGACATCATGAGCCTTATCCCAACTCAGCATGTTGATTTTTTTGGCGTTATGGAACCTTCCCGTCTTAAATTGTGGCGATTTTTTATACATCCCCTATGCCCCTGGCTTTTGAACAACTGACTACTCAGTTAAAAATAACATTTATGTCGCTGAGCACCTCCCAACAACATTACACCAAGCAGCATCAAGTAAATAGTTCCCGGCTCAGACACCGCTACAACACTCGCCACACTATGCTGAAAAAGCGGCGCATTTAATTGAGTAGCTCCTTGCCAAGAGTCTGCTATAACTTGCCCATCAACTGAGCCACCAGAAGCGATAATATCCGCTTCTACTGCCAATATTGTCCCATGAAAAGCACCACCCAGAATAATCTCTTCTGCTTCATAAAAGTTAAACAATATATGAGCGTCATTTCCAACCCAAGACCAATCCGTTGCTTTTACTAAATAATCAGCACTATCGATATCAATGTGGGTTCCTCCCACATTCACAATCACCTCTTGATCTTGTTCAATATTGTTAACGAAAAAGCCCCATGCGGATTCGAACGACGATTCGGTTAAATTAAAAATTTGCTGATCGGCACTACCATCGCCATTGTAATCTACTTGCCCCCACGCTCCTGCTGCTGGTGAGCCTAATGTAGAAAGCGTGCTAGACAGCGTAGTAAGTTGGGCAAACGTCGTTTGAAAATCAACAGGAATATTCTCAGAAAGGTTGTCAGTGGCAATACCATTAACCCCTGCGCCATTGATTGCGGTATAGGCACCACCAATAACCGCATCGCCATTAATATCGCCACCGTTCTGTACCAAGTCACCGCCAACGACAAGGGCCGGTACTATCGTCTGTCCCAATGTATTAACAGTGTAACCTTGTAGGCTAGCATTCCCGCCCACCGCTAACGCCCCCTGACTGTCATTGGCAGTGGAGCTAAAATCACTCAGAAAAAAACCGTTATAACCTGCGGCATCCCCCAAACTGATAGGCAATGCATTTGCGACCGGGGTTACTATTGATGTGGTTAATACACACCCCAACACCAAGATTAACTTGTTAAACATTAAAGGCTCCTTTATTACGTTGTTATAAAATGATTATGAAATGCTAATCACCTGCTGATCTCTAGAACCAATAGTACATTTATCACCCAAAAACAGGCATTCCCCACATGGTCTACGCTATATGGCCTACACCACGTGGATATACAAACTCTCCTGAACCCTGTACATTGCAGACTCAAATATTTATCAGGAGTCCCCCGCATTGCCTACCGCATCCACCCTTTCCAATAATTTTTTTCGCTCATTATGGATCATTGCGCAATTTGAGCTGGTTCGATTATTTGCCACTCGTCGTGGGTTACTAACGCTATTTACCTTTGCCATTGTTTGGTATTTTATGCTTACTGGGCTCGTCATGACGGCCGCGGATTTTATTCAACAAAATGCATCAGGAAACATGTCTAGCATGATGTTAAATTCTGCTGGATTTGGGCAATTGCTAGCATGGCCTATTGCAGAGTTCTCGGCTTATTGGCGTTTATCCCTGTATCTATTCCCCATCTTCTCAGTATTATTTGCAGCCGACCAAACCGCGTCAGATAGGGACAGAGGCAGTTTGCGTTTCTTAACCATGCGCTGCTCTCGTGACAGCATTTTCCTAGGTCGATTTATTGGCCAAATGATCATTCAGTCGATATTAATCATCCTCACGCTACTCACTACCTTTATTGTTGCTGTTTACAATAACCCCGAAGCCTTAATGGCAAGCATCCAATGCTTCCTATTAATTTCAGCCAATTTGTTTTTTGTCTTACTCCCCTTCACAGCAATGATGGCGTTATTATCAGCAGCAGTCCGATCCCCTCGTCAAGCGATGATTCTTGCTGTGCTATTGTGGACGCTAGTATCTGCTACGTTAACTTCTGTCAGTCAACACTGGCCAATATTTGAATTTTTAACCTATCTAATTCCTGGCGTACATTTAGAAAACTTAACAGAGTTACAACCATCGGAAACCTTGTCACTGGCTTACATTCCAGCACTACAAACGTTGGTACTACTTATTATCGGTCGATTTGTGATGGCTAGAGGGTCAGTGTAATGTCGTTAATTCAATGCCAAGGGCTAAACAAACAATTCGCAGAAAAAACAGTCTTACATGATCTGTCATTTGAGTTACCTAACGGCCAGCCCATTGCTCTTGTTGGCCCCAACGGTGCAGGAAAAACTACGCTATTCAGCATTTTATGTGGTTACATTAGGCCAACAAGTGGAACAGTGTCCGTTTTTGGTAAAGCCCCCGGCTCCCCTGAATTATTTGGCCGCGTTAGTGCTTTGCCTCAAGATGCCCAACTAGACCCCCGCTTTAGTATTTGCCGTCAACTGGTGCTCTACGCTCAGCTACAAGGTTTCAATCGACGTAATGCGCGGATAGAAGCTGAACGTGTTTTATCATTGATGCAACTGAGTGATGTATTACATCAAAAACCCGCCGAGCTAAGTCACGGCATGAGAAAACGGGTCACTATTGCGCAAGCATTAATAGGCTCTCCAGAATTAGTGCTACTAGATGAACCAACAGCCGGTTTAGACCCCATTAACGCTCGCAATATTCGAGACCTGGTAAATGAGCATTCTGATAACACTACATTTATTATTAGCTCTCACAACCTTTCAGAGTTAGAAGAGCTTTGTGATACGGTGCTTCACCTCAGTAATGGCCGCTTGCAACAACAAGTAGATCTTACGGGAACACAAGAAACACAAAACCCACTGTCCTACCTCACCGTACATATGGACAATTGCCCGACGGACGCATTTATTCGCAGGGTATCCGACATACCCGGCGTGAAAACGGTAGAAACTCGACAAAAAAACCATTTCCTTATCAGCTATTATTTGATCAATACATCGCCATTAGATCAAGCTCTTCTGCAATGCATTAAAGATAGCCAATGGGAGTATCGACAACTTATCAAGGGCAAAACATTAGAGGAGCAGCTTTTTTCTAATGCTTGATTTTCACCCAATCAAAACATACATTACCTTGATAGGCTTAATAGCCTCATCAATTTGCGTGTCAAAGCTCCCAAATATTCACTCCCGTACAAATATATCTTGCGAAAACACGAAAATAACGTAAAAGTTAGCCTCGATTATTACGATAAGATGACGGGGAAATGACAGTTGAGCTTAACGACTGGCATTCATCGAATGATGTTTTAATGATCCGCACTTTCAGTAACACAAGCAGTAACACAAGTTTCAGCAACACAAGCACAAAAATAATGTTGTTGCTGACTAGGCGTCATTTGAGCGCCGTCGATAACTTTTGAATTATCTTTTGGAGATACCACAATGAGCATTAAAGCAATCGCAGTAGCATTCACAATGGTTTTCGCAGCAATTTCTGGACAAGTTTTTGCTGAAGAAGCAGCGACATCTACTGAAGCTAACACTACGATCACTCAAGAAGCACCTGCTGCTGGCGAACAAGAAGTTGCCACAGAAGAAGCCGCTAAAGAAGAAAAAGCGACTGAAGCTGCTGAATAATTTTTCTTAAGATTATTCGTTCTAGGTGTTTACAATGACAGTAAACACCTAGGCACCTTCTCCCCCCTCCCCTATAAGATTTTACCTCCCTCATATTTTTGTAAGAAAAACCTCCTCTTAACGACTATCCTCATATACTGCTTGTTTTGCTGTTGCTTTTATCGGGGATATACATGAAGCGCGTTATATTGGTCGGCGGGGGGCACGCTCATCTATCTGTATTAGAGGATTTAGCTCGCAACCCTCTGCAAACAGAAACACCCACAGAGGTGTTAATGATCACTCCTGAAGCCTTTCAATGGTACTCAGGGATGCTTCCTGGTTTAATCGCAGGACATTACCAACCACCTGAATGCCGAGTAGATCTGCAGCCACTAATCAAAGAGGCTGGGGTTAAACTCATCTTAGATTCCGTTATTGGCATAGATTCCAACCGGCAATGTGTATGCTTGCCTGATGGCACCGCCATTGAATATGACGTGTTATCTCTTGATGTTGGCAGCACCACTGACACTTCCTGGTTATCCCTAAGCAAACAGCCCGTCATCCCCATCAAACCTTTGGACAGCTTTATTGATCGCTGGAACCGGTTTCTAGGTCGTGCTAAAACACAAGGCTCGTGTCATATTGCTGTTGTTGGTGCCGGAGCTGCAGGTATAGAGCTAGCACTAGCGGCACGCCATGTTCTAGGCGATAACGCCACAAAATTCAAAGTGAGTTTAATAGGCACCTCATCAGGCCTATTACCCGGCCATGGAAAGAATGCTATTCGCCACGTTCAAACCATTCTCGATCAATCATCTATTACCTTCTCCCCCCATAAAGCAACCACGACCGATGATGGCCTTTTATTATCCTCTGGAGAGCTACTTTCCGCAGACTGCGTGCTTGCCACAACAGGCGGTACCGCCCCGGATTGGCTAGAGTTATCCAAATTAGCGCTAGATTCATCAGGTTTCGTGGCTGTCGATGCCTGCCACCGCAGCACATCCCATAAGAATGTCTTTGCTGTAGGCGACGTATGTGCCAGACAAGACAAATACGTCGCCCGTTCCGGAGTACACGCTGTACACGCAGGCCCCATCATTGCACACAACATCCGAAGCTCTATTGTGGACTACGCTTCAAAAGAGCCCTCACGGGAAAAGCTGCAATTAAAAGAATACAATGCTAAAAAAAGATCCCTATACCTGCTATCTTGCGGCAGTCGATACGGTGTAGCCTCATGGGGCGGCCTTAGTTTCTCTGGGGCCTGGGTTTGGAAGTGGAAAAACCGCATCGATACGAATTTTATCAAGCGATTCTCAAGGATAAACGAATGACTGGCAGCACCCCTCAGGCAGAAGGCAAACAATACGACGGGGCATCTCAGCTAAATGATGCTGATTACCTAGAGGCCTTACGCCAGCAAATGCTAAAATTTGCAAACCTTCAAATCAGTGACACTCACCTTGCTGAGGATGCCGTACAAGAAGCTTTAATCGGTGCTATAAAAAAAGCCGACTCATTTGGAGGACGCTCAGCATTTAAAACCTGGGTCTTTGCCATTTTAAAAAATAAAATCGCCGATGTGTTACGTAAACGGCAACGCCTAGCAGAAGTCAGTGAGATTATGGGGAGCGATGAAGATGATGAAGCCCTCTCATCGCTCTTTGACAAAAAGGGGCATTGGAACCCTGAAGATCGTCCTAACCGCTGGGGGGACCCTGAAGATTCATTCAAGCAACAACAGTTTTGGGTTGTCTTCGAAACCTGCTTGAACAACTTACCCGGCAACCAAGCTAAAGTATTTATGATGCGTGAATATATCGGTTTAAGCACCGATGAGATCTGTAAGGAGGTGGACTTATCTGTCAGCAACCTACATGTCATATTGCACCGCGCTCGACTCAAATTACAGAAATGTTTAGAAATTAAATGGTATGACGGAGGTAAGCATGCTTAGCTGTCATCAAGCAACACGACTCGCATCAGATGCACAAGAACGTCCACTAACGTTCAAAGAAAAAGTGTCTTTAAAGATTCACACCATGATGTGCTCTGGATGTCGCAACTTTAAAAACAGCATGAACACGCTTCGCAAAGCCATGCAGGGATTTGCAAGTGGTAACTACGACTCTCCAGACAATAAGGACAGTGACAAGTAACAAAGCATTATTTTTCGGTCAAGATACTCCGAGGACATGCGTTATTTCTTGACGCCGCCTCGCTCATCTGCCGCATTTGCCACTTCCGCAAATCGAGCTATAGTTTGTGCATTTAACGTTGCATTAACTGTACGTCAGGCAAATTATTATATAATACTGCTATATCGTCATAAGCATTTAATGCACCCACAACAACAGGCAACGGCTCTGCCCAAATCTCTGGCAAATCCGCCTCTAGTGTCTCCTCAATGGGAAACGCTAGTTGTTCAATGGGTGGGGTAAACTGCGCGTCAACACCCTCTTTATTCCCTCTAGCATCAATACGATACCAACCATAACTCTGCAAATACACCGCATTCAAGCCATGCAAACAATAAGGTGCCCCACCACCCTCCAAACTTAATCGTTGATAACAAAAACCGGCAGGAATATTGTTCGCTCGCAATAAAGCCGCAAGTAAGTGGCTCTTGCTGTAGCAGTAACCTGTTTTATGAGCTAACACAGAAGATGCACGGCAAGTCACAGGGTTCTGTTTGTAATCCCAACTATGCTGGATATTATCTCGCACCCATTCAAAGCACGCTTTAGCAATAGCGGCATCCATTAATACGGAAGCTACCTTGGCTTCCCGTTGCCTGGCAATTTCTTTTGCTAACGCAAGTACATTTGGCTCTTTCCAATCAATAATATCCGTCGTACTTAAATAACAATCCATTGCGTTAATACCCCTATTATCGTTATTCATCGATATAACTCGCTTAATCTGTGTCGTTTTTAGCCGTATTATTTAACCGCTCTAGTTCCGTCCATATAATCGCATATTAACTTTATTTAACCATTCTTTTACATTTCTTCGATCATTTTTTATTATTGTTCTACAACCAAAGCCCTGCAACAGCCTCAAAAAACAGAGAATACTTATGCGACTTTTACATACCATGTTACGTGTTGGTGATTTAAACAAATCTATCAATTTTTATACTGAAGTCTTGGGAATGGAGCTATTACGTCAAAAAGAATTCCCTGATGGTCGCTTTACCTTAGCCTTTCTTGGTTATGGCCCTGAATCAGAGAACACCGCATTAGAACTCACCCATAACTGGGACACGGACACCTACGATTTAGGCAATGCTTATGGCCACATAGCCATTCAAGTAGATGATGTTTATCAGGCCTGCGAAGTAATCCGAAATAAAGGGGGCACCATCACACGAGAACCAGGCCCAATGAAGCACGGGTCGACTATTTTGGCATTTTGCCGAGACCCTGACGGTTATGCTATTGAATTGCTTAGCAAATAATACACGCACAGAATAATACCAAAACATAAGTAAAAACACATCTTGCCAGCCTGAATATACTGTATATAATTACAGTACATTCATTTTTACAGGCATCACACTCTCATGACTGGGCTGCACGATGTATTACAACACCCTTCTATATGGCGCGCATCGGACACGCTTCAACAGGAAAGTTGCGCCCAGCAAACACAACAACACACAGCAACGGGTTTTTCTCAACTAGATAAAGAGCTCCCTCATCAGGGCTGGCCACAAAACGAGTTATCCGAATGGTTAAGCCCTCAATGGGGCATTGGAGAACTGCAATTACTGAGCCCCGCCTTGGCACAGTTAAGCCAGCAACAACGCTGGATTGTCTGGATATCCCCTCCTTGGCAACCTTACGGCCCCGCGTTAATACAACAAGGGGTAAATATTGATAACGTACTGTTAATTTATGCAAAAACCAATAGCGAAAAACTGTGGGCAATGGAAACCTGCTTGCAATCTGGAGCCTGTAGCATGGTATTAGGTTGGCCTAACAACGTGCTACCACAACAAATCAAACGTTTACATTTGGCGGCAAAAAAAGGTAATTCATGGTGTTTATTAATGCGTCATAGTGATTATGCACAACACGCCTCCCCTGCACCATTACGTATAATGGCTCGCATGGCTGGTGCTCACGTTGAGTTGCGACTCATTAAGCGCCGTGGTAGCTGGACAAGTCACTGGATTCAATTTCCAAATTTACTGACTGCGCAGTTTACGTCAACAAAACCTACAACTATATCAACAAAATCGGTCTCCCCTGACGTCACACAAGGTTCTGTAAAAACTCAACCATTCGTTCCGGCTAACTTCATACCCACACTTCACGCACCTATCCTAAGAGATCAGTAAGGTATTGCTATGTTATGGATCTGTATTCATCTCCCGAGATTACCACTAGAAGTTTTTACGCAAAAAAAACAGCACGGAGCTCTTGTGGTTGAAGAGAAGTCCAATCGCCGCCGCCAAGTATTGCTTGCTAATACCGAAGCCAGTGAAGCAGGTATCAACATTGGTAGCAGCATTGCCACCGCGTTAAGCTTGGTTTCAACGCTATCTATCAAAAAGAAAGATGAAGCCGCAGAATGGCAAGCCTTAGAGCAGCTAGCGACCTGGGCCTATCAATTCACACCTTATATTACATTACAAGAGCACACTTTATTGCTAGAGGTCGAATCATCTTTATCCTTGTTTAAAGGAAAAGAACTTCTGTGCAAACACATAACCGACGGATTACAACAATGGGGCTACCAATACAGCATTGCTTGTTGCTCAACGGCAAAATCAGCACATTTACTTGCAAAAGCAAAGGCAAAAGACAGGAATAATACAAACCTCGATAAGCTATTTTTTCACACAGATGATATACAACAGTGCCCTATTGATTTACTCGATATTAATGGAAAAACAAAAAAAACACTTCTCAGTATGGGGTTAACACAAATAAAAGATGTCACATGCCTACCCGAAGATGCCATTAATCGACGTTTTGGCACCAGCCTATCACTCCAATTACAACAAGTTATGGGAAAATCCAGTGACATACAAAAAAACTTCTCATTACCAAGAACATTTGACCAAAGTATTCATTTTACCGAAGAGCTTATCCACAGTAGCAGCTTACTCTTCCCTCTAAAACGTCTATTAAGTTATCTGGAGAATTATTTATTAGCACGTCAGCTTTTATGTAACAGCTTTGTTGTCACATTTAATGAACGTTCTCAACAACGACACTCTTTGGTGATGCAGCTAGCTCAACCTCATTATCGCAGCGACTACTTTCTCAGTTTAATAAAGCTAAAATTGGAAAACATCAACCTCCAACAACCCGTTATTGGCATAAAAGTCACTGCCCGTTATTTTTCACCCATGACACAGCAAACCCGAGATCTATTTTTATCCTACCAAGAAAGCGCGCAATCTAAACATGCATTAATCGATAAACTCACTCATCGACTAGGAGAAAGATCCATGCATCAAATTGTTATCAACAACGATTATCGCCCTGAAATAGCGGCTCAAACTCGACCACTCAACATCAATTTACGCAGTATCGATTTAAACAATGTTGATCCAAACAATATCGACAAAAAAAACACGATTAAAGAAAACACGATTAAAGAAAAGAATGCTCAATACAATTCAAAAAGTTCTCACAACGATCAACGTAAAAAACGACAGAAAACGACCCAACACTCCCCTCAACAAGACATCGATGCAACCATACAGACGCAACACCCGGAATTAACACGTCCGTTATGGTTATTCCAACAACCTCAACCGCTACACAATAAAAAAGGCGTGCCAATATACGGGGAACGCTTGCAACTCATAAAAGGCCCAGAACGTATCGAAACCGGTTGGTGGGATCAGCAACCCATTAACCGTGACTATTATGTTGCACAACATCCTACCGGCGTTATTTACTGGGTTTATGTAGATAGAGACAAAAAAACACCAGACCAACCGCCCTATACCCCGAAGTATCAAGACAAACAGTGGTTTTTGCATGGCGTCTTTGGCTAACATAAAATACGCAGAACTACATTGCATTAGCAATTTTAGTTTTTTAACCGGTGCCTCTCATCCAGAAGAATTGGTACAAGAGGCCGCAAAACAGAACTATCAAGCACTGGCGATCACTGACGAATGCTCCCTGGCAGGTGTCGTTCGCGCTTATGTCGAAGCAAAAAAACACGATATTACATTATTGATTGGTAGCCAGTTCCACACCCAAGAAGGTTTTCACCTAGTCGCCATAGCCCCTCACAGATTGGCCTATGGCAAACTATCCAGCGTGATAAGTAAAGCTCGCAGACGGTGTAAAAAAGGGGAATATTCCATTTCATTAAGCGACTTCCAACACACACTGGATGATTGCCTTATTATCTGGCTGCCCACCAAAACACAATGCCTACAACCTCTACCTAACGTGCTAGAAGCAACAAAGCAGTTCATAGAGCAATCTACAGGACGGCTATGGGTAGGCATTGAAAACCACTGGAGAAACAACGACCATCAACTCACTATCCAACGAGAGCACATCGCTTTTTTATATTCACTTCCCACAGTAGCCTGTGGCAACGTGTACATGCACAACAAACAGCGAAAGCCACTGCATGATGTATTAACAGCAACCCGGTTAAACACATCAATCCACCACGCAGGATTTTCATTACATAGCAATAGAGAAGGTTATCTGCGAACATTATTGGATATCAGTCAGTGCTATAGCTCTCAACAAATCCAAGCCAGCATTGATATTGCAACACGCTGTCACTTCTCTTTAACCGAATTACGTTACGAATACCCTAAAGAACTTGTTCCGCCCAATTATACGCCTCAACAATACTTGCTTGAGCTAGTCACTATTGGCGCGCAACAACGCTGGCCCTCAGGCACTAGCCAAAAAGTACAACAGCTATTAGACAAAGAACTGCGTATCATCGAAGAGTTGCAATATGAATATTACTTCTTAACCGTTTATGACATTGTGCAATTTGCCCGTAGCGAAAACATCCTTTGCCAGGGCCGAGGTTCTGCCGCTAATTCTGCCGTGTGTTTTTGCCTATTTATTACCGAAGTTGATCCTGATAAAAGTACATTACTTTTTGAACGATTCATATCTAAAGAACGCGATGAGCCCCCTGATATTGATGTGGATTTTGAACATGAGCGTCGCGAAGAAGTTATTCAATTTATTTATCGAAAATACGGTAGGCAACGAGCAGCGCTAACCGCAACCGTCATATCTTATCGTTTAAAGTCTGCAATACGAGATGTAGCAAAAGCGCTGGACTTTGATCAATCCCTCATTGATCAACTTCTAAAAACTATCGCGTGGTGGGATCAACAAAAACACCTAAAAGAACGCTTCAAAAAAATGGGTATTGATATCAAAAACCCACAAATTCGCCATTTCATATATCTGGTTAACGAAATATTAGGTTTTCCTAGGCACCTTTCCCAGCATGTTGGTGGATTCATTATATCCAGTGGCCCGCTAGATCAATTAGTCCCTATAGAAAATGCCACAATGGAAAACCGCAGCATCGTACAATGGGATAAAGATGACATAGAAGCGCTAGGTTTAATGAAAATTGACGTATTAGCATTAGGGATGTTATCGGCTATCCGTAAAAGCTTTCACTATATTAAAGCACTTCGAGGTATCCAATGGACACTAGCCACCCTGCCCTCTGACGATGTAAAAACCTATAAATTGCTACAACAAGGTGACAGTGTTGGGGTATTTCAAGTGGAATCACGGGCACAAATGGCAATGTTACCCCGCCTTAAACCCAAATGTTTCTATGATTTGGTTATTGAAGTCGCCATTGTTCGACCAGGCCCCATTCAGGGAAATATGGTTCATCCCTTTTTAAAACGTCGCGATGGATTAGAAGCTGTCACCTACCCTCACGAAGAAATAAAACACATATTAGAGCGCACAATGGGTGTTCCTATATTCCAGGAGCAAGTGATTCAACTAGCGATGGTAGCTGCCGGTTTTACTGCCGGTGAGGCAGATCAGTTACGCAGATCAATGGCAAGTTGGAAAAAAAAAGGTCAGCTACGCCAATATCAACAGAAATTACGTGAAGGTTTATTATCCAGAGGCTACACCATCAAATTCGCAGAACAGTTGATTGAGCAAATCAATGGGTTTGGCGAGTATGGTTTCCCTGAATCCCATGCCGCTAGTTTTGCATTACTGGTATATGCATCGGCATGGTTAAAATGTCATGAACCTGCGGCCTTTTGTTGCGCTCTGCTGAATAGCCAACCCATGGGGTTTTATACACCTTCTCAGCTAATTCAAGATATTCGTCGACACAATATCCTCGTTCACCCGATTGACGTAACACTCAGTGATTGGGATCATACGCTCGAAACAAGTAAAAAAAAGCCATCGATAACTACATCATCTACAACCACTCAACCCGCTATTCGCTTAGGATTACGCATTGTAAAAGGGCTATCCAGAAATGGTGCTACCGCATTACTCGCTGCCAGGAGCAAAGCGTCATTCCAATCACTTACCGACTTAAAGCAGCGTAGCCAGTTAAACCGAAAAGACATGGAAGCATTGGCCAACAGCAATGCCCTATTCTCGCTATCTGGCCATCGATTCCAAGCGCGCTGGGAGTCTGAAGGTATCCAGCCGGCCTCCCCTTTACTTCCCAGCAACCTTCAACAAGAAAAATCCATTTCCTTAACACCACCAACACAAGGGCAAAGCACCCATGAGGATTACCGCAGTACAGGCCTAACCCTAGGCCAGCACCCAATGTTTTTATTGCGAAACCATCCTGCTATAAAAGGCTGCAAAACCCATCGCGACCTATATGACCTTAATCATAAACGTTTTGTTCGAATAGCCGGTATTGTTACTGGCAGACAACGCCCCGGTTCTGCATCAGGAGTGATTTTTATCACCTTAGAAGATGAGACTGGCAACAGCAATATTGTAGTATGGAAAGATCTTGTAGAAAGACGTAGAGCTATTATCGTGCAAGCAAAATTGCTCTACGTAAAAGGTATTGTTGAGCGTAAGGATTCGGTTATTCACATAATCGCTGGTGACGTTGAGGACTTAACACCACTGCTCGGTGATTTAGATACATCATCCCGAGACTTTCATTAATCTATACGTCGTTATGTTAAAAATGCTACGTTAGAAATGAACCTCAACCGAGGCCGTAAGATTTCTTTCATTAGTATCATTATTAGCATCATCTTCGGTACCAAATTTACTTTCTATAAAAATATATTTAATTCCCGCGTAAAACGTCTTAGGTGTCCCAAAAAAAGCACCAATGTCTAATTTTAATTCTGAGGTGACGTTTAATACAGCATGACCATCCTCAGTACCACTACTCCAATCAGCAAAGCCTTCATAAGATAACGCCATCTCACCAACAGAAAAAGGGACGACCCAGACCGGTGTAAATTGCCAATTATTTTTTTGGTTTTCATTATTCCTGCGATAAAAATTCAATTGAAAAACGGAAAATCCAGGGATATCCAAATCAATTGCGGGCCCATACAGATAGTTTGTGTCATTGGTCGCTATTTCTGTTGTCGTTGTTATGAGCACATCGCTAATGATTCCACTTTTCAGCTCAGTATCAAACACCTTACTTATGCTAAGCCGAGGGGATACCTCCCAGTAAGTCTCCTTGTCTCCGTTATCTGATTCCACACGATCGGTGAACATAAAAATATCACCCCAGCTATGACCACTTACGTGTTCGAAGGTCAAGACCGTACGGTTGTTATCACCCAGCTTAAAATCCGTTCCCCGCCATAAAGCCAGGGAGTTGTCGTTCCAAAGTTGTTTTCCATAACTTGGCATTGTCAAAACCAATGTTATAACGACCAAAATAAGCTGCTTAATCCCCATAGATCACTCCAGATTTAAGTAATATCTCTCTATTGTGGCTAACTATAGTCGAACGCAGCTTTCTAACAATAAAACCTATACACATTAGCTGTGATTTGATGCTTTTATTCCCAGTCATCACCAACTAAACTGTATTTGTTTACTCTTAACAGGCTGCGAATATAGGGACTTTATCTTGCCGATACCACGTTTATTGCAAATTGCGCTTTTCTTACCCATTTTTGCCTCCATTGTTATGGTGTCATCACTAAAAGCTGAAAGCTCGACTAATTCGCAATCCCTTACCCCAATTACAGTCCAATTAAAATGGAAACACCAGTTTCAGTTCGCTGGGTTTTATGCCGCGGTTGAAAAAGGTTTTTACCAAGAAGCAGGGTTTAACGTCACTCTCAAAGAAGCAGGCCCCACGATTAACCCTATCGATGAGGTTCTCTCTGGTAGGGCGGATTACGGCGTGGCAAACTCCGAACTCATGTTATACAGAATGAACGGAGAGCCTGTAACCGTACTGGCGGCGTTTATTCAGCACTCTCCCATTGTGTTAATGAGCCTTAAAAGCGCCAATATTCTTAGTCCCCAGGATCTCATCAAAAAGAAACTCATGTACCCCGGTGGTCATTATGGTGCCAACACCCTGGGTATTCTATTCAAAGAAGGTATAGACAAAAATCAGGTTGAGTCAATTCCATTATCTTTCAATATTAATGACCTCATTGACGGAAAAGTTGACGCTATGGTGGGGTATGTCACCGACCAACCCTATTTATTGAAAGCAAGAAACGTTGAATATAACCTGATACACCCAAGAAGCTATGGTATTGACTTCTATGGTGACACATTATTTACACGAGAGAGCCAAGTTAACAAAAAGCCAGAAGAAGTCGCCAAATTTCGTAGCGCAACACTAAAAGGTTGGAAATATGCCATTGATCACCCCAGAGAAACGATTGATATCATCATAAACCAGTATCATTCCGATAAAAACAGAAGTGAACTTCAATACGAGGCCAATGAAACCATCAAGTTGATTGTTCCTGATCTTGTTGAAATCGGACATATGAACCCTGGACGGTGGCAACATATAGCGCAAACCTTTTCAGATTTAGGCATGGCACAGGGAAAGTTTTTAGATGACGGATTTATGTATACCCCAGAAAAACAACAGGCTGACCATACTCTACGAATATTCGTTCGTGTTATTCTTATCATATTTGTTATCAGTGCAGGTTTCATCATGCTACTGGCTTACTTTAATAAGAAATTAAAACAGGCCGTTAATGAAAAAACAGTTCACCTCACTGAGGTAAACAACCGTCTTTTAGCAAGCGCAAACCAACTATCAGAAAAAGAAGTGGCACTTAACACGCTAAATCATGAATTAGAACAGCGTATATCCACCAGAACAGAGTCATTGAACAAGGTAAACTCCGAGCTATTTCAAGAGGTCGAACATAGAAAGGAGCGAGAGCTATCGCTTCAATTATTGTCAAAAGCCATTGAGAATAGCAGTAGCGCAGTTCTAATTGTCGATAGTCAGCAAATCATTAGTTACGCAAGTTCCGCTTTTTTACGTTTAATGGGGCTATTAGAGCGTGAACTAACAGATCAACCCATCAATATATTAGAAGGGAAATTATCACTACCTGTATTATCCAAAACAAATTTCCAAGCAGAATCACAAGGGGTGATTCAACATGACTTGGAATGTACGGGGCGTGAGGGGAAAAAGCATTGGCTGCAAACAAGCATTTCACCGCTATGGGCCGAAGATAAAAATATATCTCATTTCGTGATGGTTTTTGAAGACGTTACAGACCTTAAACAGCGCAAAGATGAGATGGAAAAAATTGCGCTTTATGATCCCCTTACCGGCCTAGAAAGCCGTGTTTTATTCCGAATTCGTTTGGACAAAGCCATTCAACGGGCTGAAAGAAATAAAGTAAAAACCGCATTACTCTTTATTGACGTGGATAATTTTAAAGAAGTTAATGATACGTCAGGGCATGAAGCAGGCGACACTGTTTTAAAAACGATATCAGATCGTTTAAAAGCTCACGTACGAAAAAACGATACTATCGCTCGTATCAGCGGGGATGAATTTACGGTTCTATTAAGTGATATCGATAGTTACGATGACGCCAGCAAAGTCACCAGTGGCATTATCGAGTCATTTCAAAATCCTATACGCCTCAAAAATACAGAAACATTTGTTACCGTCAGCATAGGTATTAGTGTCACACCTGATGACTCTACAAGTATGGACGAGCTTATAAAAAACGCTGATCTTGCCATGTATAAAGCAAAGCAGGATGGGCGCAATAATTTCCGGTTCTTTTGTCAAGATATGAATATTGAGGTAAGCAGAAAAGCGACGATAGAAAGAGAGCTAAGGAGCGCGTTGGATAGCAATAATTTCTTTTTATTATATCAACCCAAAGTATTGTTTGGTGATAAGAAAATCGTAGGAGCTGAAGCACTTATTCGATGGCAGTATTCTAGCAATATAGTTAAAAACCCGGATCACTTTATTCCCGTTGCTGAAGATACAGGCCTAATCATCCCTATTGGTCGCTGGGTAATAATGCAAGCGATTGACGATATTAAGCGGCTGCAAGATTTATGTATCGAGCACATTAAAATTTCCGTCAACATATCGCCCCGACAAATTAAAGACAGTAATTTTGTTGTCGAAATACGAGAAATATTCTCGAAGATTCCAGAATTCATTCAATATTTCGAATTTGAAATTACTGAAAATGCATTCATAGATAACCAACTAGGCAATATCAGCCGACTCAATGAACTTAGAGATATGGGGTTTTCGATTTCCATCGATGATTTTGGCACCGGCTACTCTTCGTTAAGTTATTTAACGCGCCTGCCCATTGATACCATAAAAATCGATAGAGCGTTTGTGAAGGATTTGCCCGACGATAAAGATAGTGCAGAGATCACCAATGCTGTCATTGCGATGTCTCACAAGCTTAACCTTGCTGTTGTAGCGGAAGGTGTTGAAACGCTAGAGCAAGCTCAATTTTTGGAGGCTATATCTTGTGACGTTGCCCAAGGTTTTTATTATGGAAAACCCATGAGTCTGGAAAGTCTGATGGAAAAATTTTTAACTAATGTGGAGCCGCTCAATCAGTGAAACAACAATTCAGAGCACTATTTTCCTTTATTCTAACGCCCTTGGAATCAAGTACAGCCCCTTATGCCTACAAACGCTCACACCGAGTAGCTCTGTTAATATTAAGCGTACTGTTCACCTTTTTAGCAAGTGCTGTCTTCATTGTTGGGCAAGGCAAAGACCCTGTCTATCTAATTCCCGTCATTCTATTTGGAGGCGTAGGTTTTCTAGGGGGCATTGTGGGGTTACTTGGTACTGAGCGAGCTGTTGCCAAAATATGGGGGACAAAACCTTGAGCGGTAGGTTATTTTCAGAGGAGGATATAAACACCGCATACTTCTCTCGCGCAGACAGCGATGAAGAATTTGGGACATTCTCATTACACCCATTCACATTGGAAAATAAAGCCTGGCCGACCGTCGAACACTATTACCAGGCAATGAAGTTTGAGGATCCCGGCTATCAAGAAACAATTCGCCTCGCGGAAACCCCAAAAAAAGCAAGAAAGCTAGGGAGGCGCCGTTTCAAACGTCTACGCAAAGACTGGAGAAAAGTAAAACAGCTCTATATGACTCGTGCTGTGTACACAAAATGCTGCACACACCCAAACATAACCATAAGACTACTTGCGACAAATGAAACCCGACTGGTAGAAAATAGCCTTTACGACTACTACTGGGGTTGTGGAAGAGACCGCAGAGGTAAAAACATCTACGGCCAGGTACTTATGAATGTTCGTAAAAAGCTAACCGATGAGCGTGACAATTAATACATTGGCCTTACCGCACTCGCACCATCAACAGGGATCACTGCACCGGAAATAAAAGCCCCGCCACGAGCACACAACAACGTTACTACCCCCTGCATGTCCTCAGCCTCACCAAAACGCCCCATTGGAATCCCTGCGTTCGAAATATCAAAATCTCCATTTTCATCCCGCCACCCGTCCAACATTCTTGTATCAAACGTGCCAGGGGCTATGGCGTTGACGTTAATACCCTGAGATGTCAACTCACTCGCTAACATAACCGTAAGGTGTTGCAATGCATTCTTAGCCGTAGCGTACCCCCATGAATGCCAAGCACAATGAGTCAATGCAATATTGCTACTAATGTTAATCACTCTCGCAGGATCTTTATCTTGTGATGCCCTTCTAAGTATTGGTAATAATTGACGTGTGAGTTCAAACGCAGCACTGGTGTTCAGCTGTAACAATTGATTAAAACTATCGTAGTCTGTTTCTTCCAATGAACCAACGACATAAACTGCAGCGTTGTTCACCAAAATATTTAAGGCAGGTGCCTGCTCAATAACCTTTGCTGCCAAATCTGAGATACCTTGTTTATCAGATAATTCAGCAACAACGCCAACACAACGGCCTAACTCAGACATCTCCTTCGCTGCTGCTGTCACAAAATCAACATCTCTACCGGTAACCCACACCATTGCGCCTGCGCGTAGCAGCCCTTCTGCCATCATACGGCCAATGCCACGACAACCACCCGTAACTAACGCCGTTTTTCCCTCCAATGAAAACAACTCCTTCATATTTTCTTCGAACATACCTTCACCACCATAACCTTATTTAGGATAAGACCAACAAAAACAAGGCGTACAGTGTATACCAAAGAGCGAGCCATTATCGATATCCACTACAATTTGTCACTTGCTTTGACTGAACTTCACTGCTTTAGTTATCAACCAACAGACTTACGAAGCCGCTCCCAATGACACCCGACATTGTTATATCCATAGATTATTCTCGCGTACTTGCCAACACTATTGGCATTAATGAGGGCACCTTACCTACGTTTTTAAAGGGCACCTCGTTAACACCTAGCCGTTTTTTAGAGAGTGAAGACTATATCAATTGGGGTGATCAACACAGAATCATCAAAAATGCCATCGACCTTTTTGATCAAGAAGGACTAGGCGTGGTCGCAGGATGTTACTACCCCCTTGCTAGTCATGGCGCAATGGGGAGTGCAGCCATGTCCAGCCCAACCGTAAAGGAAGCAATTAGTGTCTTTTTAAAATATTACGGAATGCGCGCCCAATTTACGAACCTTACCAGTGAGATAGAGGGCGATTCATTTAAAATGATTCAAACACTACGAGTAGACAATGATGCGGTTGGTCAATTTCTTATTGAAGCACTTATCGTATCAACAAAACTGTCCTTTGATTTTCTTGCTGGTGGTCAACAAAGTGATGTGGAAGTGTATTGTTCCTTTGAAAAACCTAGCTACAGTGAACTCCTTGAATCCACCCTAAAATGTCCAGTCCACTACAACCAACCTCGAACATTATTCTCATTTTCCTGTTCCTATTTAGATATGCCAGTAGCAACACGAAACAAAGCAATACGCCAATTTTCTGAACAACAATGCGAATCCTTGGAAAAAAGCATACAACAACCTGATACTTTTTCTGAGGCAATCAGCGCCCTTCTTCGCCAACTGCCGGGTCGTCAAGTTACCCAGGCACAAGCTGCGCAGCTACTTAATGTTTCTCCTAGAACATTATTGCGGCGCCTGAAAGAGGAAAACGTTCGCTATCAGTCTCTACACGATGCGGAACAAAAAAAACTCGCTTTGCATTATCTAGAGCAGCCAAACATAACACTGGAGTTAATATCAGAATCCATGGGTTACCATGATTCATCGAGTTTTCGGCGAGCTTTCAAACGCTGGTTTGGCGTACCTCCTTCAGAGTATAAGCATTCAAACGACACCTTGTCGTAAAATGTCCCCTTCACAGTCAGAATATCACCTCACATTAACGTTGATATTCTGACAATCTAACTCTTCGGCCTTAAAGCCTTTCTGTAGTAGGAAAATTCTGAGCAGGCAAACCTTGAGGAGTATATGTATGGCAGAGAACACGGTAATTGATGGCAGTGATGGTGTAGCAGCATTGAAACAACTAAAGAAAAAACCTCTTATTGCATGGCCAACCGTTTTATTACAGTTATCATCTCAAATAGCAATTATATCCTCATGGTACTTTTGTCTTTTCAACGATATGTCTTTATGGATCGGCTGTACCATTAACATTGTTGCTTATTATTTTCTCTTCACGCCTGCTCACGACGCTATGCATAGATCCATTTCCTCAAAAGGCTGGATAAATGACCTTACCCTACTTTCCTTAATGTTCACTTATGTGCCGGGAAATACAGGAAAATTTTTAGGCCTAATGCATATGCAACACCATCGTTTTACCAATGATACGCTTGACCCCGATCACCAGTTAGTTGCTAACCCTTTTAATATTTTCTTTCTATGGTTCTTTTGGGATTTTCGATACCTATATATATATTTTAAAAACTTACAACACTACCCAAAATACAACCCTGTACGTATGTTTACAGAAGTTGTCCTTGGCTTTTCAATTGTTGGTGGCATTGCATTTTTTTTCCCAATGGAAGTACTCATCCTCTGGCTTATACCCACCAGAATCATGGTTTGGTTAGTGTGCTTAGTTTTTATGTATTTGCCCCACATCCCTCATAATGTTACCCATAAAGATGACCCTTATCGCGCCACGTCAATGCGCCTTGGATGGGAGTGGTTAATAACACCGCTAATGATGTATCAGAATTATCACCTAACCCATCACCTATACCCAACAATTCCGTTTTATCGATACAAACAAGCATGGCTTGCCCGTAAGACATTCCATGAAAGCAACAACCCAGCAATAGTTAATGCCTTTCGATTAACACCAAAACCTAGTACAGAAATATAACAAGCGGAAAATGAAAAAGGCCAGCACTCGTATGAGTACTGGCCTTTTTAAGGGGGAAATATCTATTTTATGCCGACGCTACACATTTCGTGTTTATTATAGGTTTTCTTATTATTCTTAATGTCTTTCTTATTGTTATCTATGCCTTACTGTTATAACTAGTTTTATTATTATTTCGTTTTTTATTATTCTTTATTGTCTTTTGTATTGTTATTATTTTCTATATTTCATTTATTAAATTCTAATTATTTTTATAGATTTTTATTGTTTTTATAATGTTCTTGTTGTTATCGCCTGGCCATATTTGCTTTTGTTATTAGACCCTGCGTTTCAGTGATTAAACTATAACCTCGCCTCCTCTTTCTGTCCGTAGATCGAGTGTTAACAATGGTAACAGTTATGTATACGTGCCTTTAGTTTAGTTACTGTTCAGTCACAATAGAGGTATACCTGACGTTTCCCTTTAGGGGATACAGCACGTTCATTTGACAGTGAACATGTTGTATCCCCTAAAACAACCTCTATATCTCAATATCGGCCTATAAAAAACACTCACTCTACAAACAATTTTGATAGACTGCATGGCCGTTTAATCAACAACATTCATAAGAGAACAGATCACTCAGCCATGCCCGTAACTCACTGTATTGCCCACGAAATCACTCGACACAACGCTGAAGAAGCCGCCAAAGTTAACTACCGAAGCGATGAGATGGCTGTCGAAGACAACACCAACCAGCTGTTGGAAGAGCTAAAATCCGTATTTACCAGCCGCTCCAGTAAGCGTTACGGCCAATTTAGTGACTCAAGCGCTGATTCTCCCCTACCGGCATGGACAAAAGAGTACCTTGAAGGGCGAATCCCCTTCTTAACCTTGACCAAAAATGCCACTGAACTGTTCGTTGAAATGCTAGACAGCACGCCTACGCCTTTTTTTGGTCACTTATTGTTTGTCGAAGAGGAAACCGCAAACTTCCGTTGGTTGCATATATTCCATTTACAGCACCAACCAGGCCTCCTCATCAATAACCGTTTAGAAATTACTGAAACAGAATATGCCGATATTGCACACATGGGGTTTGGCGCACGCATTAACCTTTCACTGCTCATAGAAAACAGCTCTGAAAAATATGTCACCTTATCTAAAGGCCGTGGCGAACGAGTTATCCAAGAGCTCCTAGGTGACTTTATCGGATTTATGGATACGGTGGATATTACGGAAGATACCAATGAATTTATCAATATTGTTGAAGCGTATTCAGAGAAAATGCCTGAAGAGGCTGGACAAGAATATAAAAGTCGCGTGGTAGATTACTGTATTGAACAAGGTAAAATTGGCGAACCCGTTGTATACAAAGACCTGTCGCATTACATCGACGAAGAAGCGCCTGATCAGTTTGAGTCCTTTGCACAGGCTCAACAGGAAGAACGAGAATACAGCCCGAAAGCTGAATTTATTCCTGATAGAAAAAGTCTAAAACGTTACGTCACTTATAGCGGGAGAAACAAAGATATCAGCTTAAGCTTTGCTTCCAAGCTACTTGGGGAAGATATTCAATTTGATCGCAACAATGAAACCATCACAATCAAAAACCTCCCCAAAAGTTTATTAAAACAGCTAAAAGAACAATTCTGACCTAAAAACGCCGTTTCCCGTATTCAAAGGGCTTTTTCGAAAGGTTCTTACTGGCAGCGGCGATTTGATTCCAACGCCCAATCAACTTTTTTTGTAGGCTGGTTTCAAGATTTAGCGCCGTTTTCTCATCAGCAACCCAGGTATCATTAAATAGCTTTTTGGCGGCCGCAACAGCATCCGGTGACCGTGTTGCAATCTCATTAGCCAAGTCAAACGCCTCTTCAAGAGGAGTGTCAGTTACCCGCGTTACCAAACCTAATTCCTTCGCTTCAACACCAGAAACCAACCGCCCTGTCATCGCCAACTCTTTAGCAACATCAATTGAGACAAGCTCTCGCAACGTCACACTCGCCGACATATCGGGGATCAACCCCCATTTAATTTCCATAACAGAAAGTTCAGCATCAGGCGTTGCAAAACGAAAATCGGCCCCTAACGCAATTTGTAATCCACCGCCGTAACATTTGCCATGAACTACGGCTATAACGGGTACGGACAGTTGGCGCCAACAAAAAGCAACTTCTTGTGCCAAATTAATATACGACAATCCCGGCTTAACCAACAATTTACCGATAAGTAGAGGGTTTTTCTTTATACCTGAGATGTCCAAACCTGCACTAAACGCCTCCCCCGCGGCTTTAATGATTACAGCCCGGATTTGTTTGTTTTTACGAATACGTTTGGCCACACCAATCAAACCATCAAACATCGCCATATCAAGGCCATTATATTTCTCTGGACGATTAAGTGTAACAATAGCAATATGATTTTCGATAGAGAACAATACACGATCTGACATAACACACCCCTACAACAAGATCATTCATTTCACAAAAGCATTTCCGCAAGGGCAACACCACGTAGTTTAGCGGGTCGTTATACCCCATAGTTGCCAGGATTACTATTGCAGGAACGCCTCAACCAGTGTTTTGTCAATTCCAGTTAGTATCTAAACGTTAGTATCTACATGCCGGAATCTACACGTTAGGATTGGAGGGATATATTCCAAGGAACTTGGCACATTCTGACCTATTGATTCTAATGAGTTTAGGGTACTCTCAAATGTTTATATATAACGTAAAATAGAGACCAAGAAATGAATAAAAATTCATCCCAAAAAAAACCGACGAGTAAAGTCAAAACTCTCCTAGCGACCCTTCTCGCAACGACCGGCCTTCTGGGTTGTGCGGGTACTGCGCCTACTAATTTAGGGCTTAACGACAATCGATTGGCTCCCTGCCCCAGCTCACCCAATTGCGTATGCAGTTATGACACGAATGAGGGTCACACAATCACCCCCATTCCATTAAAGGGTTCAACAGAAGACACTAAATCGGCATTACTCGCAGTTCTTGAAACAATGGGAGCGACCGTTGTTTCAGATCAAGGCGAATACATTAGAAGTGAATTCACTTCAAGCCTGATGGGCTTTGTAGATGATGTAGAATTCTATATCGACGCATCAAGCATTCAAGTACGTTCAGCATCTCGATTAGGTCATTCTGACTTAGGGGCAAACCGTAAACGTGTCGAAAGCATTCGCTTAGCGCTACACCCTTAGCAGTATACCCTTAACTTCCGATAGGGAACTTCTCTCGATAAATTCGCACTTGCTCCTGCACCGCTTCCGCGAGTTTATCGGGTTCAAACTTTGATAAAAAGTTATCACAACCTACCTTTTGCACCATTGCTTGATTAAATGCGCCGCTTAATGATGTGTGTAAAATCACATGAAGATCTTTTAGGCGAGGATCATTTCTAATTTCAGTGGTAAAACGATAACCATCCATTTCTGGCATCTCGGCATCGGTAATCACTAATACAAAGCGCTTCACCATATCCACGCCTTCATCCGCAATCTGTTTAAGCAACGCCAACGCTTGAGCGCCATCTCTTGCACTGGTCACCGTTAACCCTATCTGCTCCACCGTTTCTTTTACTTGAGCCAAACCTACAGTTGAATCATCAACAGCAAATACATCAAGCCCAGCCGCCAGCGTTTGAATATCGTCGTGCAACACACCCTCTGAAATAGCAGTATTGCAGGGTGCGATTTCCTGCAACACTTTTTCAACATCAATAACTTCAACAATCTTATCGTTAACCTTGGTAATCGCCGTAAGATAATGATTTCGCCCTGCTCCTTTTGGAGGGGGCATAATATCCTCCCAGTTCATATTAATAATATGGTCAACACTCTTCACCATAAACGCCTGAACCGTCATGTTATATTCCGCAATAATAATATTGCAGTTCTCTCTATCTGACAATGGCGGCATACCAATGGCCTGCCCCAAGTCGATGACCGGAATAGTTACACCTCTCGCGTGGGTCACGCCAACAACACAGGGATGACTATTTGGCAGCATAGTCAACTTAGGCATCACCTGAACTTCTTGTATTTTAAATACATTGATAGCAAAAATTTGCCCGCGCTCCAGCCGGAACATTAAAATTTCCAACCGGTTCTCACCCACTAACTGAGTACGCTGGTCTACGGTATCAAGTACACTTGCCATTACACTTATTTCCTAAACACTAACAAATATAATATGAGTGTAGACGGTGACTGTATATTTAGCTGAATATTCATACACTCGCATCGTTATAGCAAATCGAGATATAAATCCCCATATTTACGCCCAGGAACATTTTGGAATACACAAAATACTAAAATTGGAAAATAAACCGACAAACTTGCTATCACCTTCCATAAATCCGCTAGACTTATTTTATAGATAACCGTTAGTCGCCCCTCAGTCTCACATATAAGTTAGCCAATGGATTCAGAAAACGTATTACTCGCTCGTCAACCTATATATGATGACAACCTTTCCGTTGTTGCTTATGAACTTCTGTTTCGCCCATCAAAAGCAGAACAACATAGTGACAACCAAGAGAATCAGGCTGACTGGGACGGCGATAAAGCAACCTCTCAAGTCATTATTAATGCTATGGCAGAGATTGGCTTACATTCGGCAGCGGACAATAAGCCAGCATTTATTAATTTCACTCAACGTTGGTTAGAATCCCCACCCCCTTTTGATAAAAAAGCAGTCACCATTGAACTCCTTGAATCCATCAAACCTTCACCAAAAGTTATAGAATCTGTTCAATCACTGGTAAACGACGGCTATACCGTTGCTTTGGATGATTTTGAGTTTGGCGAAGAGTGGATTCCCTTACTCGAATTGGTACAAATTGTAAAAATAGATGTGCTGGTATACTCTGGTGAAAAGCTAGAAAACCTAATCAGACAGCTAGAACCTTTCCGAGTAAAACTACTCGCGGAAAAAGTAGAAAACTACGCTGTCTACGAGCGCTGCAGGGAGCTCGGGTTTATTATGTTTCAAGGGTATTTCTTTTGCCGCCCTCAAAACATCACTGGCACCGCAATCCCCGCCAATAAGCTAGTCGTTATGAAACTGCTAGCGGAATTGCAAAAGCCAGACGTCGAAATAGCTGATCTTGAAAACCTGATCACCAATGACCCCTCGCTTAGCGTCAAACTGTTACGCATATTTGATTCTGCCGCCTTTACTTTGCGCTCTAAAGTGGACAGCGTTCGAAAAGCCATCGTATTATTTGGGTTAAAGCAATTAAGATCCTGGGCCAGCGTTATTGCCCTTTCCCAGCTATCAGACAAGCCAAATGAGTTAATTGTTACCACGCTGACTCGGGCAAAAATGATGGAAGTAATGGCAAGTCATATCCCCGGCGCCAACCCCGACAGTTTCTTTACTGCTGGATTGTTTTCAACTATCGATGCATTTTTCGACCAAACAAAGGATGTCATCTTTAACTCATTACCTCTTGATGAAAGCATCACCAACGCCTTGTTAAAATTTGAAGGAGAAATGGGCGTTGCATTACGGAACGTCATCCATCAAGAACAAGGGCTCTGGGATCAAATCGAATGGGATCACCTAGCGTTATATGAAATTGATGAAAACCGTATAGAAACCATCTACCTAGATGCGCTAAAATGGGCAGGGGAAATAGTTCGGTCGCTTATCTAGACGGTATACGTACTTAAGTTTACCAGCACTAATGCTATTTCTATTTACGTCCATCCTTACTTACGGCCCTTCCCTGTGATTGATATTGGCATAAACTTTACTGACAAAGCCTTTGGCAAGGATTTATCAGAGTGTATTTCTGCGGCACACGCCGCAGATGTAACTAAAATGATTGTTACTGGCACTAACATTGATAGCTCTCAACGAGCCGCACAGCTTTCAGAATCTCACTCAGACTCATTATTTTCCACCGTAGGTGTTCACCCCCATCATGCTAAAGATTGGCGGCCAAACGACTACGAAACACTAAAAAACCTAGCTAAATCAGATAAGGTTATTGCAATTGGCGAAGCGGGCCTGGATTTTAACCGCAACTTTTCACCCCGCAACCAACAGGAGGCTGTTTTTCAATTTCAAATACACCTCGCTATAGAACTCAACCTCCCCCTATTTCTCCACGAAAGGGATGCTCACAAGCGTCAACGTATGATCTTGCAAGAATACAGCAACGACCTCCCCAAAACCGTTATCCATTGTTTTACCGGAGATAAAACAGCCTTATTTAACTATCTCGATTTAGGTTGTCATATTGGCATTACGGGCTGGGTATGTGATGAAAGGCGAGGCAAAGAGCTCCAGACGTTAGTTAAACAGATACCTAAAGATCGATTAATGATTGAAACAGATGGGCCTTACTTACTTCCAAGAAACATCAAGCCAAAACCAAAATCCCGTCGCAATGAACCAAAATACTTATTTCACATTGCAAACACTATCGCCCAACTACGCGGAGAAACGACTGAAGCCTTTATCTTACAAACAACAAACAATACAAAGCAATTTTTCTCAATATAACCCAAAAGCGAATAGATAGACGGCAGGTACTGCTGAAGAGCCTAAGTTACTTCACCCAGCATCTGCCAATCAAAAACATCATTCCGATGCGGCAATACCAACATCCAAATGCTCAAACCAATTTAAAAATTGATTAATTGATTCTCCGGTAAAAATGCGTCCATGTTGTGGCACCATCATATCGATTTCCAACAATCTCACACGCCGAACCCAGTTCAATTTCGCTTCATTTGAGGGCATCCAACGCTGATGAAACAGCTTCATTTTTGGAATATGCTCATTAAAATCATCCACTTCTAATGGTGCTTCTGGCGCTTCCATAGCGGCACCGATATCACCGCTAAAAAGAATTTTGGCTTTTGGGTCATAAACATTAAAGTTACCTGAAGAGTGCAGGTAATGCGCAGGGATAAACTGAAGCTCAGTATTCCCAACCCTTATTGACCCACCCTCATCACGAATCGGCTCAAACTTGATAGAACTCATCCCAAAGTGACGGATAAAGCCATCCCAAAGCCAAGAGCAATGTATCGTTGCATCGACTAACACCTGATCCCATAACCCCAATGATGAAATAATATCGGGGTCTTGGTGAGAAGCAAAAAGTGTTTTAATATTCTCAATCGGTACAAACTTTAGGGCCGCAGCCAACATAGGTGCAAACAGTTCAATACCACCAGGATCAAGTAAAATAGCTTCATCACCGCTCACAATCATAAATTGATTCGTATCGATAATTTTTTCCGGTTTATCCTTGTCGCGACCAAACATTATCCATTGATGGTCACCCTGATAAATTACCTTTGATAACATATCTAACCCTACCTATGCCCCGAAAGGGCTCCCCTTAAGTATATGTGTTTAATAACGAGACTGACTTAGCGACATGATTTTTAATCTCACTAGCCTGGCCTTGAATGCTATTGGCCATTTGCATCAAACCTTCCTTAAACTCCCCTGTTTGCTGTGCCTCCAAACGTGAAGTAACAGCAATAACATCAATAGCCCGCATGTTGCGCTGCACTTCATCCAGCTGTTCATATAATTCTTTTAATAACGTCTGAAACCCTTCCGACAAATGCTCAAGCTCAGCCTCAACTTTAACACCAAGCTGTGCAACTGTACGCATTGATTCAGGATCATCCATCATATCTCTTGCTCGCTCAACCTGAGTAACAACAGCACTGGTTCGCCATTCAGTTACCGATACCATCGATAGTTGAACTGCCGTTATATTAATAGAGCGTGCCAACGTAATAGTTTTACTGGCTAATTCATCATAATAGCTAGATATTACTGACAACCCTGCAGCCTGGCTTCCAGCGCGTAACACAATAGCAGCAGCATTTTTAGCTGATATTGTAAGTTGTTTTGCAATTACCTCCGCATGAAATAACTCTGCGGCAACCGTTGCGGCGGCGATAGTTAATTTTGTGTGATCAATCTGACGCATGTGTTCACTCTTAACGCTGTCATCCCTAGTCTCTATTTTTAGAATAGTTGACATCCTAGAGTTTGCTAATCAACTGAAAGCAATTCCTTAAATAACCATGAAATTCCTTTTAATAACAATATTTTAACCAGCCATCAAAATAAAGCCTTGTTCATAAACTCCATTAATTCATGTTCATTAAATGGCCAACCCAACTCATCCCCTGTTCGTTGTATTTTCAGGACAGGTATACGAACGCCATACTGTTCAACCAACGCATCCGAATCTGCAATATCAACAATCACCTTGTCAAAATAATCCGGGCTCAACACCGCATCAATCACCTGCAAAGCGAGGTCACACAGGTGACACGCCGACGTACTATAAATACATAGCACTTCCTTCATTTATTTATCCCCCTGCACCACATAAACAAACACCATAAAAAGCCCCATAAAAAAGGCAGTATATCACTACTTTCTTATGGGGCTTTTTTATTACTTGATATAGCTATCAACCTAATATGCTATCAATGAACCCCCTAAAAGCATCATGAATTTGTACGCCAACAACATTACTGCCACTTTCCTCAGCTGCCTCTTCTTGCGCACCCTGAGATCCCACGTCATTTGCAGGAATAAGCTCTGATAATATGTCGCTAAAGAGTGCTTGTTGGTTACTGGGTTTGTTGGGGTTATCTAACAATACATCATGTGACGCAAGAACCTGCGCAGCAAACTCCGACAAACGATCCATAATGCTTTGCAATGGGTTTCCATCTCGCTCTACAGCCTCTCCTTGGTCGGCTTCAGCAACCTCTCGGTAAGTTTGCGCAACAGCAACAACTTCACTATGGGTCATGTTAACCGCAAACGCTGCCAACTCATCAGAGTCATACCCTACCGCCAAAGCCTGTTCAAACGCTTCACCTACATTCCCCGAATAGAAAGAGTCTGCAATATCATTAACTTGAGAGAATAAATCATTTAACGCCGCCAATTCACCTTCATCAAGGTCTCCCTCAACAGAGAAAGAAATATCATAATAACTACTTTGCTCTAGTGCAAAACCTGAAATAGAGCCCCGAGGAGTCACTTGTGATGCAGACCGGAAATCTAGACTCTCCCCCGCTCCAACATGGATAGTCACTTTATCCCCATCCTGGGTGATAACTTCCATATCAAATTGGTTGTCTTGGCTAAAAAATAACGCATTGGATTGAGCGGCATATCGCTCATTACCTTTAGCAATAGAAGAAAATGCCCTTTCAACATCCAGCGTTTTTGCTGAAACACGCTCGCTTGCTGAGGTACTATTACTATCTGAAGTAGCAGTTGAAGCACCGCCTGAAATATTATCATTTCACCCATTCGCTCATCAAGTAATGACACCGTTTCAAAAAAGGTATTTTTTACTTCGCCATCAAACATATCCATAGCAGTAATGACTTCTTTAGCCTCTCTTAATCCTTGTTCAAGGCCTTTCATTGCTTGGCCAAACATCGACTGTAGGTCTTCTTCACTTGCACCACTGGCCCGTTCTGCTTCAATTCGGGACTCAATGAACCCCATAATTCTATCGGTTACCGCTTCCGGTGAAAAATCATCAGACGCAAATCCGGTATTCGAAGGCGTTGGCGCCAAAAGCTCTGCGGCCTCCGGTTTAACCAAGGCTATTTGTGCATCCATTTTTGTTTTTAGCTCATGCTCAACCGTTTTCTGAGCGATTTGTACGTCTTGTACCGTAAACTGCTGAATGGATGACGCGTGAGCAGAAAATGCAGGACGACCAGTAACAATATGATCACTGTTACCTGGGCCCGTACCGACGCCCTTATCTGCATGTGCATCAAAAGAGCGGCCATTCCCCCCTTGTAAGGGAGACTGAGAATGAAGTAGTTGTCCAAGCGATATCATAACAATGTTCTCGCAAGTGAGATGAGGAGGATAATGCGGTCAAGGCTTTAGCAAAGCTTGCTATTTTTTGACTTTCCAAAAGACGTGACTCTATTAAAGTCTACTATCGGCAGTTTTCCGTCATTCTTTAGCCGAAAGGTGATTTTTTCTTGTTTCGTCAAGAACCGTATTATCAAGAGGTACAGCATTAGCTGACAACATAGGTAGAAAGTCGCATAAGCCGAGTTTTAGTCCATAATGTTATTATGACGTAGCTATATGTAATACAGCTATATGTAATGTAGCCGTATGCAGTAAAAAGCAGTACAGAAAAACAATGAGATTTTTCCTATGACCCAGGTTGAACTACTTATTCTCGCCCAGGTGGCGCTCTTTTTTGTCTTGGCGGTGGTGTTTTTAATACTACTACTACGCCGTCAAAAAAAGACCATCGCTCGCCTGCAGCTAATGCTGACGGACTACCAAGAGGATGCTAGTGGTGAAACACTTATCAAACAGCTACAACTTGCAATTGACGACACTACGGCTCATTGCGCCCAAGAGACAATAACGTTACGTCCCGAGGCTACCGCTGAGGATCAAGCCGTATCACTGCGATATGCCGCATTAACGTACGAATTGCGTTTTTTGCAATCCAATAACGGTGAAGTCACCCCGTGGCGAACCATTATTCAACCCTATACTGAGCTCGCAACGCTGTATTACAACCATATTCAATCCATCCCCGACAAAGTCAAAGTCAAATTCAAGGGGCAGATGGCAGATATGGACAAAGAACACCTGCGTTTGGAAGATAACATCAAGCAACTGAGTGGTGATCTAAAACAGCTAGCCCCCATCCAAGATTTTTTTAAACAAGAATTTGATGATACAGCGTCAAAAAATGATATTGAATTAAGCCTGCACAACGCGTTAGTTTCATTATGCGATACCGTTGATCATGCTGAAGGTCTACGAGAGGTGGTATACCTAATTCACGAAGCCTATTACGATCACGGCAATTCAACATCCGAAAGCACAACCGTTCAACCAACCCAACCACCGCCAAGCGCTGAACCAGGCAAACACACGCTAGCCCTCAACAATCTCATTACTGAGCAAAACAAGTTAATCCATAACTTACGAACCCAGCTTAGCCAAACAGATGAGCTAGAAGGAGGCAGCGAGTTGATGGCACACCTTGATGTTCTTGAACAAAATTTTAATGCAGCCCAAATACAAATCAGTCAATTAGAAACGCAACTTAAAGAAGCTATGGAGAACGCCGGAGAAGATAGCGGCGGAGGCGAAGATGCTGATCAAGAGTACTCTCAAAATGAGATGTTTGAATTAATAGAACAATTCACAGAAGAAAGCGCTGAAATGGTCGAACGACTACACATGCTGCAAAACCAGAACAAACAATACAGCAAAGAGAACGATGAATTGCGAGAGCAATTAGAGACGACCTCTGAACCAGGTGTCGATGGCGAAGAAGCCAAACCCTTGGTCGCAGGGTTGCAAATGAAACTTGACTCACAAAACAACGAGATACTTCAACTACAAAAGGAGTTTAAAGAAGTAGAAGATAAGTATCTCGCATTATACGAAGAAACCATGGCAGATATGATAGGTATGCCTCAGGCCACACCCGATACATCGCCAGCAGAACCAGAGCCAGAACAAGAACAAAAGCCAAGCGACGACATCATCACAGATAGCTCTGACATTGATGACCTATTAGCGAGTGCCAACAACAGCACCCCAGATAACAGTGAAAAAGAAAGCGAAGATATAGTTACCGACACTTCGGACATTGACGACATTCTCGCAAGTGCTAATCTAGACAAAAGTTCCTAAAAAACTAACCTTTCTTATTACAGCCAACAATTCTATACACGACCTTTGCACCCTACCTTTGCACCCTACCTTTACATGCTACCTTTTAATAGTCGCGGCGACCCGGCTGATATTTTTCACAAACCCTGGATCAATCAGCTCATCTTTATTCATCAAGATAATCATCGCATCTTCGACCTTCTTCATTATACCGCTCAGTTTTATACTCTTCGGGTCTCCCGGTGCTACAGCGAGTGCCGTTCGCAGTTCAACACCAAAATTCTGCATCACACGGCCGCTAATTAACTTATTTTTATTCAAATTTTTATCTAATTTTGCAAATACATCATTACTGCGTAAAATCAGTTGTTCCATTTGTTTTTTCTGTCGCTCTGCTGCACCTGCCAGAACAATCAAATTCAAACTCGCAGCCGCACCTTGCATCAATGTCCCAAGATTATCTTTAAGACGGCCGCATTTTTCTACATCGTTGATAGGCATGTCCTCGACCATCAACGCACAATCATCTTCGAAGATAAAATAATTACTTTTATCACTGGCAATCCTTCCTTTTGACTCCATTGAGGCGAACCTCTCTTCTACATCACTAGGAACATTACCTTGATTAAAATAGAAGTAATCACGCCCCACCCTCACCCTAAGTGTTGGGTTAACACCGTAAGTCCCAACAGACCTAACCACCTCATTGCCAAGTTTATCCAACGTACCACAACGAAACCCTGTCAACATAAACAAGATAACAATACCTAAATCAGAGTTCGCCATAAAAGCATTATAAGCCGCCTCAGAAGTTGACTCTAATTCGCGCTCTAAGCCTGAAACGCGAAGCTGGAGTGATTCCATATCACCAGCCACCGCCTCCACTACTCGCTGCTCGACACTTGCGGTTATCTGACTGTCGATACTTGCCTGTTCATTCGCTTCTTTCTGCTCGTCCTGCTGAGTCGTTTTCGATCGCTGCGCGGCATCAAGTGCAATTTTAAGCTGAAGATTTTCTTCAGACATTTTCTCTAAACGTGCCTGCAATAATTGCATTTCTTCGAGCATTACTTCAGAAGGCCCACCCTCTGCATTTTTGTCATTTAGCGCTTTTACATAATTCTTTTCGCGCTTTGCATAGTCTTTTATTGTCTTCTCTAACTGGCTGATCACGTTGCGTTGAATGTTAGCAACATCCTCAGAACCGTCATATTGAGAACGGTGATCATGTGTTTCGCTCTCGTCACTACGAATACTATCGACTTCCCTCGCGATTTTTTCATTTAATTCAAAGAAGAATTTCCTAAAACGCTCGGAATTATCTAAGCGCTCGCGATATATCTGCATCAGAGCATTCACCCGATTATCCTGTACGTTGGAGTCCATGCTTTGTACAAATTTCTCATGGGTGGAATACGCCAAAACAATAGGCTGAATACGAGCCCGTATAATGCGCCAAAAATTTGGATCTTCTGGGTTAAATGGCAAAGCTGAGCGCTCTGCCTGCAGAAAGTTACATCGCAACACAGCGACTTGATTATCCATCACATCGTCAGGATCCAGCAACAATGTATCCTCGACGCCGAGCCCTGTCATCCGCTGCTGGGTATAATCAATACTTTCATTTATGTAATCGATAGCGGGAAGCTTGCCCTGAAAGCGCAGTTTCCTATCAAAAGAATTCATCTACTAAGCCTATTGGTTCTTTTTGACCTCTTTTCAATAGCTTAGCAGATGATACAAATCACGCCTGTGCCGTATGCCTTCTACCCCTTAGTGATGCTCAATTAACCAACAACGATGAATAGGTTTACCACGATCAAAGTCCAAACCGATACTCAACTTGGTAATTTCTTTAACATTAAAGTTTCTGCTAACTCGTTCATCTAATTCGAATTTTCGATAATTATTAGAGAAAACCAAGGTACCCCCTGGCTCCAAACGTTTCATGGCAAGCTCAATTAAGCGCAGGTGGTCATCCTGAATGTCCATATGTTTCCCCATTTTCTTCGAGTTTGAAAATGTAGGGGGGTCCATAAAAATCAAATCGTATTGCTCTTGGCATTTCATTAACCAAATACCGCAATCAGCCCGCTCTATTGTGTGAGCTTCTTCTGAAAACCCATTCAGCAACAGGTTAGACCGAGCCCAATCAGCATAGGGGTTTGACATATCCACCGTTGTTGTGTGCTTTGCGCCACCCCAGGCTGCATGCACAGATGCGGTTCCCGTATAAGCATACAGATTCAAAAATCGCTTACCTTTCGCGTGTTGTTGAATCCACAAACGGATAGGACGATGATCCAAGAACAACCCTGTATCTAAATAGTCATGAAAATTCAGCAAGAAGCGTGGCCCATGCTCAGCAACTTCATACAACTTCGAGTCGCTATTCATTTTCTGGTACTGCGTTTTACCCTTTTGCTTCGCTCGAGTTTTAACAAACACATAACGCTTATTCACCCCAAATGTGGCTGACAAGGTCTCTACAGCAATTGATAATCGGTGTTCCGCTTTCTTCTCATCAATCGTTTTTGGGGCTTTATATTCTTGAACATGGAAATAACCATCGTACCAATCAATCGCAACGTTATATTCCGGCATATC
>MAAC01018180.1_pt1 | contig 41153 bp, 37 predicted proteins | sample 1115981 | NCBI WGS metagenome assembly MAAC01 (sample SAMN04961126, study PRJNA320927) | seawater metagenome | isolation source: sample BD02T64 sea water enriched with oil for 64 days | place: USA:Gulf of Mexico | collected 2013-07-27 | reverse complement strand
AAATCAAGCGCAATAGACGCTTCATCATCTATAAAAATTAAGTATTATAGGTGCATCCATTTAGAGAACTTATTCAGCAGTAGAGAGGCAACCATGTCTGACGCAACACCATCTCAAGAAAACCCCGTTTGTTTAATTATTGGCGCAAGCCATGCTGGTGCACAATTAGCCACCAGCGTCCGTAAAGAAGGTTGGACCGGTCAGATCATTGTGCTTGGGGATGAAGAGGTAATGCCTTATCACCGCCCACCACTTTCTAAAGCATTACTTGTTGGCGACAAAGCCGCTGACGAGATCGATATTATGAAAGCCAAGGTTTATGAAAAAGCCGACGTTAGCTTTACGTTAGGTGTTCGTGTTGAAGTCATCGACCGTGCGAACAAATCTGTCACCCTCACCAACGGTGACACCATGGCTTATGACAAGTTAGACATCCCTGGAGGAAAGCTTAAAGGGGTTCACTATATTCGCACCCTAGCCGATGCTCTGGCGCTGAAAGCCGAAGCAAAAGAGGGCAACAAAGCCGTTATCGTTGGTGGTGGTTACATTGGTTTAGAAACCGCCGCATCACTTCGCAAGTTAGGCATGGAAGTTACCGTGCTTGAGATGATGGGCCGTGTACTGGAACGTGTTACAGCACCAGAGATGTCTGAGTACTACGCAAAATTACACACTAGCCATGGCGTAAAAATCATCACTGAAGCACAGGCGCTTGAATTACAGGGTAACGAGCGTGTTGAGAAGGTTATCTGCAACAACGACCTTAGCCTTGATGCCAACATGGTAATTATTGGTATTGGCGTTATCCCTAACACTGAACTGGCTGAACAAGCAGGGTTAACGGTTAGTAACGGCATTGAAGTCAACGAGTTCGCTCAAACCAATGATCCTGACATCGTTGCAGCAGGAGATGTAACCTTTCACCCCAATAGCATCTTAGGATTCAGCTTACGCTTAGAGTCGGTTCCTAACGCAATGGAACAAGCGAAAACAGCCGCAGCCTCTATCTGTGGTAATGAGAAGGTTTATAGTGCATTACCTTGGTTCTGGTCTGATCAGTATGATGTGAAGCTTCAAATTGCTGGCTTTAACATGGGTTATGACAACGTCATTCTTCGTGGCAACCCGGATGACAACAAGTTTGTAGGCTGGTATATGAAAGGTGACACTATTCTTGCGGCAGATTGCGTCAATAGCTCAAAAGAGTTTATGACGGCGAAGAAGCTTGTAGCGCAAAAGATTAGCGCTACCGCTGAACAGTTATCCGATGTGGACTTTGACCTAAAGTCATTGCTTAGTTAATGGAATAAGCTAGTCTGATTAGCATCAAGGGGGAAAGAGTGCATTTAACGGCCTCTTCCTCTGATGCTACTTAAGACATAGCACGCATTAACGCCTAATTTGCCCTAATATACTCTTTACCACTATTCGCCCTACTCCTTATCCCCAGCCTTTATCATGACCCTTTATCTCTAGCCCTCCTAAAACACAGTGTTTCATCAATACAACCATTACTTTTGCACCAATATTGCAATAATGATGCATAATTATTATGATGGTCACCTGCCTGTTAACTTAAAACAGTCAAAATAATCAGAAATCCGTAGATCTGGCGGCTAATGTCTTCAAAAGCTCTACTATCTATAGAAATAAGCAATCACTTAGAGGGAACACCCATGTCGGACAACGTATCAGTGGCTATAAAAGAGAAGGTCGCCCACCTGCTCAATCGCCGAGTTGGCCCTTACAATAGCTGGAACCCCGTCAGCCGCACCCAAGTCTGGCAATGGTGTACTGCCATGGGGGATAACAACCCGTTATACCTCGATGATGAGTACCGTCAGGATACGGAGTTCGATGATGTCACCGCTCCCCCTACGATGATGCAAATGTGGAGCATGCGCGATGCACAGGGTAACTACGCTCCAGGGTCTACCGATAAAAACCCCTATGAGCTGTTGAGCGTATTAGAAGACAACGGTTATGCAGGTATTATGGCGGTAAGTTATGACCAGACCTTCCACCGTTATTTACAAGAAGGTGAGCGTGTCCACCACTACACCACCTTAGTCAACATGACCGATCTAAAAACCACCGGTATGGGTAAAGGTTTTTTTGTCACTGAGTTCGCAGAATTTCTGACTGAAGATGAAGAGAAGTTTGCAGAAGCAGTTATTACGTATTTCCAATACGAAACACCTAAGAAACAACCTGGCGCTAAAAAGCCTGGTTCTGATATTCAAAAAATCACCCGCGTCCATCCGGTTGAGAATTACGACAATGCACATTTTTGGCAAGGCCTACGTGACGGTAAATTACTGATTCAGAAATGTGATTCGTGCGCCACCCTTCGCCACCCTCCACAACCGATGTGTAGCGAGTGTCAATCGTTAAACTGGAGCACCATAGAAGCGTCCGGCAAAGGCAGTATTTATACCTATACCGTTATGCATTACCCAGAAATCCCGCCGTTTGATTACCCTAATGCCATTGCATTAATTGAGCTGGAAGAAGGTGTACGCATTGCCACACAACTTACCGACATCAAACCCAATGATATTAAGATTGGTATGGATGTAGAAATGGTATTAACCGAAGTGCAAGACGACATGACATTACCATTATTTGGCCCCATCGGTAGTGCAAGTGCAGCGAAGAAAAAGCAGGAGCAACAATCATGAGTGTTAATACAAGAACCAACAACATAACCGCTTCTGATGTTCAGGTGGGCGACACGTTACCGGAATTTTCACTGCCTATCACCGCACGCCTTGTTGTATCTGCTGCAATTGCAACGCAAGATTTCCAAGATGTGCATCATGACAAAGCTGCTGCACAAGCCAAAGGTACACCGGATATTTTTATGAACATTTTATCCACCAATGGTTTTGTAGGCAGGTACCTAACGGACTGGGCAGGCCCAAGTAGCCGCATTAAAAACATTAAGTTTAATTTAGGTGCTCCCAACTACCCAGGAGACACCATGGTAGTTACCGGCGAAATCACTGAATTAAACGAAGAAGGCGAAAACACCATCGCCAAGATTGAATTTCGAGGGAAAAATGGCATGGGTAATCACGTCAGTGGCTCTGCGTTACTTCAGCTGGGAGCAGCATCATGAGTATTTCTCGTAAAACTGCGATTGTAGGTATTGGCGCAACAGAATTTTCAAAAGACTCTGGCCGAACAGAAATGCAATTGGCGTGCGAAGCCGTAAAAGCTGCACTGGATGACGCAGGCCTAAAAGGCAGCGACATTGATGGTATGGCTACTTTCAGCATGGACAACAGCTGGGAAAATGAAGTGTTACGCCAAGTGGGCGGAAAAGAACTAAAATTCTTTTCTCGCACAGAATTTGGCGGTGGCGCCGCATGTGGGCCATTTGTTCACGCAGCAACCGCTATTAGCTCTGGCTTATGTGAAACAGTCGTTATTTATCGTGCGTTAAACGAACGTTCAGGTTTACGTTTTGGTAGTGGCCAGTTATTTAATAACAACCCCATGGATCCAAACATTATCAATTTCAGTCACTATTTCCCTTACGGATTTATGACACCTGCCGCTTGGATCGCGTTTAGCGCTCGACGTTATATGCATGAATTTGGTGCAACCAGTGAAGACTTTGGTCGTGTTGCAGTTTCTATGAGAGACTTTGCAGCAACCAATCCCAAGGCATTTTTCTACCAGCGCCCGATTACGTTAGAGGAACACCAAGCCTCTCGCATGATTGCTGATCCCTTACGCTTATACGATTGCTGTCAGGAAAGTGATGGCGCTGTTGCGTTTGTTGTGACATCTGCAGAACGTGCAAAAGACTTAGCTAACACACCAGCGCTAATTGCCAGTGCTCGACAGAGTATCGTCAAAGACTCCCGCATGATGACCCCATTTTATGGTGAATCTATCTCAGGCATCCCAGAATTTGATGCTTGTGCCGGAGAAATTTACAGCATGGCCGGTTTGTCGCCTGACGATATCGACATGGCATGTTTATATGATCACTTCTCCCCTTGGGTTTTACCACAGCTTGAAGCCTTTGGTTTCTGTGATCGCGGTGAAGCAAAAGACTTTGTCAAAGATGGTCATATTAGCCGTGGTGGAAAACTACCGGTCAATACCCATGGCGGACAATTAGGTGAGGCCTATATTCATGGCATGAACGGCATTGCAGAAGCGGTAAGGCAAATTCGCGGTACATCGGTTAACCAAGCGGGCGATGTAAACCGCGTGTTGATTACTGCAGGTGCAGGTGTACCAACCGGTGCGGCCATATTAGAAAAAGCATAAATTATTCTTATTCGGAGCCAGCAGTATGAGTGACAATCAAAACGATACTAATACCGATACTGAATCATCAATAATTCCAGAAGGTTTTAATGAAAGTGGTTACGCCCCCTTCTCCAAACATATCGGGCCTTTTGTGTATAAGAAAGAAACCGATAGCGAAGGTAATGTGCAAGGCTCTGTAGGTGTTGTAATGACCGATACCCATATTGGTGGCAATAACCGCGGACACGGCGGTTTGATGCTAACGATATTGGATGAAGCCATGGGAATGACCGCTGCGTTGCAAAAAGGCGGACAACCTGTGGTGACTCTATCTATGCATAGCAACTTTATTGCTGGCACCACCCCAGGGCAGTTTTTACGGGCGACAGGTACGATAACCCAAACTACCGCCACCGTAGCCTTTGTTGAAGGCAAAGCCTGGTGTGGTGATACCCTAGTGGGCAGCGCCAGCGGTGTATGGAAGTATTTACGCAAACGCGATAAATAACCGATATTCATCGCTCACGTAAAAAATACAACATTCGCAAAACATAACAAAAAACATCACAAAAGACGCAATATCATGCAAGATTTTACCAATAAAACCGTCATCGTTACCGGTGGCACCAAAGGTGTAGGTTTTGGCATTGCCGAGGCCTTTTTAAACGCAGGTGCCAACGTATTTATCTGCGGGCGAAATGCCCCAGAACAACTTCCTTCTGGCGCAGGCAAGCAAGCCATATTTATGGCTGCCGATGTTCGCAAAGCAGAAGAGTCTCAAGCGCTGATTGATGCCGCAATAGAAGCCACTGGCCATTTGGATATATTAGTCAACAATGCGGGTGGCAGCCCCCCTGTTGCCGCAGCGGATGCGCCACCAAAATTAACCGAAGCCATTATTAAATTAAATTTAATCGGCCCAATGATTTTTGCACAACAGGCGTACCACGCCATGTGCAAAACCGCGAACGGTGGCAGCATTATTAATATCGCCAGTGTATCGGGTGAGCGTGCTTCTCCTGGCACTGCTGCATATGGTGCCGCTAAAGCAGGGTTAATTAATGTTAGCCGCTCTTTTGCGCAAGAATGGGGTGTGGATAATGTACGGGTCAACGCCATTATTGCCGGGTTAATTAAAACCGAAGCGGCATCAGAGCATTATGGTGGTGAAGCGGGTATTAAGTTAATTGAAGATTCATTACCCATGCGACGTATGGCATCACCAGAAGATATTGCCAATGCGTGTTTATTTTTAGCGGCAGATAGTTCTGGCTATGTAAGCGGGGCGGCGCTAGAAGTATATGGCGCTGGAGAGCCACCTAGTTTTTTGAAGATGGCGGAAGAGGCTTATAAGTTAGGTCAGTAATACAAATCGCTTAAAAAGTTATACCACTTGGTAGGAAAAAAAAGGCGCTATATCATTTGATATGGCGCCTTTTTTATTTCACGATCTAAACCTTCTACAACCTATAATTTGCAGAGATGCCTAAAAATAGAGACTCCACTGACAATGTTCCTGGACAGCCAGACTTCACCAATTGACCTGGCCGACATGTTGGGGGATCTACGGGCTCCCCTTCGCTATTAAAAGGTTGGTCTATTTCATAAACCACTTTGGCGTAGCTAAAGCCAACATCAAACACCCACTCTCCTTGAGTAACCCCATACCCCAGGTAAAATGCATCCTGTTCATTTGCTGGTGGAGGTGTAAACGCATTGGCGTACTCTGGAGGGGTTGCACTATTACCGATACTGTACCCAAATCGTACACGTTGGCCGCCGTTCATTTCATACTCAAGACCAAAACTCCAAGAGTACACATCTTTCCAATTTAACTCCTGACCTAATGAGTCTAATCCCGTCTGTTGAAATAAAGGCTCATATAACTCCACAATAAACTCTTTATTTGAATCTTTAAGATACTGATGTTTCCAATCTGCGGCGAAAAGTAAGTTAGGCGTTACCTGAAGTGCAATACCAAACTCTACCGCCTTTGAGGTCGACCACTCTAGCCCTGAATCTATTTCCGTAGTTAACCGGTTGGCAAAACCACCAATAGTTTCATTCCCCTGAACATTCAACAACGCCCCAATGTTTGGTACGGAATTAACTAAACCTGCTATTTCATTACCTATCGTCACTCCCCCAAGAACACCCAACGCAGGATCAAGAAGAATATTTGAGTTTAGCAACACCTTAGTGTCACCTTTAAACGTTGTCGTCAATTTTGTACGATAGGTTGCCGCTACACTCAAATAGGATGTCACATCATAAGTAAAACCCAACAGATAGCCGGGCTTACTTCCATAACCAAACATCTCAGATTCGACCTGCATATACCCCAAGCCAAAGGAACCCGCCGGGCTACCCGAATCCCCCAGGGCCCCCGTAATATCTTCTGACGTCTGCTGTTCAAAAATACCAAACGGAAAACGGATTGCGAGCCCTATTTTAAGATCATTCGTCACTTGAAAGCTAAACGGAAAAGCCAACTCAAAAATCGCTAAGTTCACCACCTCATCTCTACCCGATGCCAAACAAAGATCGTTATTTTGTGCATCGCCATCAATAACCAAACCACCACCAGGCGGTGTTAATACAATATCAGACAGCTTACTGGTACAGCTTTTCCCGGTACCATATTGTGTAACATCCGAGTATCCACCCCCAAAACCTATTGCGAGATAAACCGATGCACCAGTGGTCATATAATCGGTCACCCGGGTGTTATATCCCCAAAAAGGTAGAGGAATTGCAAGCCAGTCAGATTCTTGATAATGGTCGGGGCCAGCGAAGGAGCCCCCTAGTTTGACAGCAAGCAAGCTCAAATTAAATTGGTGCTGAGAGTTCTCAGTAGCGACTAAGTTTGCCGGGTTATGAATCACTGCAGCCGGACTATCCAAGTACGCGAGCCCAGCCCCCCCCATACCCATGTTTCGTGCATCATACATACCAGGCGCTTCGGGGTTAGCAAAGACGGCCTCAGACGTAATAGAAAGAACAACAACGGAGAATACAGTAAGTATCTGCTTAACGTTCATAGCCAACTCGCAACATCGTATTGTAACGGCCCTAACACTCAGTTCAGTTTTCTTAGTAGCCGCTTTAATAACAAGGAAATGGTAACTTTCAGTCGACCTGCAGCATACCGACAAACAGATCAGGTAAAAAGCCAATTTATGCGACACTTTTGCAATTCTATTGCACAATTAGAAAGCAAGATAATTGACATCCATCACAAAATAACAAAATAACCTTTACAATCAATGTATTAAGGTCGCCATACAATGTCGCGAAATCATCAATAAAATGTGACAGGTCAGTGTTATTTAATATCGGAATTCATTGTTCCATTAAAAAGCCCAACAAAATATACATTTTGTTGGGCTTTTTAATGGAACAATGACTCAGTAATTCAACCGCTAACTAAAACTCTTCTCTGTAACTTAACTCGAATAGAAATGCATCTACACTGGCCGTTATATCTTGCCCAGGGAAAGGGTTATAAATTACTTTCTGTGGATTATTACTATTACCCAACTCACTCGTACCACCTGGCATCTCTACCTCAGAATGTAAATATGCCATACCAATATCTAGCTGCGCTCCTGACTCCAATTTAATACCAACACCGGTACCATAAAATCTCGCATCCGAAATAGGCAACAAAGGACTTCGAGATTCTTTCGGGATTGATGAAGGCCGATCTTCTATGCCAAAACGAAGGTCAATACGATCCGAAAGCGCAAATTCAAAACCTATCGCAAGATTCCATGTATCTTCCAAACCTAATGGAAATGTTAGATTTGTTGGTGTTGTCCCCTCGTTATCCGGCACAACTGAAGCCAGTGCTAACAGGTCAATTGGATTTGAAAATTCTACCGGTATGGACGCCCACTCAGACCACGCGGTAAATTTATAATCTACATTTACCTTAAAACGAGGAGTTATTTGCAAACTTACACCAAGTGAAAGATGCTCAGGGTAAGTCATATCAAGATATGCTGTTCCTTCAGATACTTTCTCTCCTGTAATTCCAATAGCACCTATAGCGGCTTGACTTGCTAGTTGGGCGACCGACAGCGATTCTCCCTCTGGTGCTACCGGATTAGCCAACGGACCTATAAAATCAACCCAACCTTGTTCATTCACCCACTGATAGTCGCCTTCCATATCCATTCCTACTGCAGACTGATATACAACACCAAATGCTACCCATGGTGTTGGCTCCCATAAGAACCCTATGTTAAACCCAAAAGTCAGTTCTTTTTCCACTTCAAAAGTTAAAGTACCAATAACATCATAAGGGTTTAACACACCACAAAAATCGGTAAAGAGCGCATCTTCCGGATCTGCACTTCCGCAACCTGAAAGATCCTGAACGCCTGCCAAAGCTAATATACCCGCATGAGGTGAACGAAACGGTAATTCTAGGCCAACACCAACATAGTTAAAATTGATAGAAGCTCCAATTGAAAACTCATCGTTAACTTGAATTGCTATCGAAGGAGAAAAATATGTCAGCATCATAAACGACATACGCTGCCCAATAAATCGCCCTGGATCATTATCATCTCGATAAAACCCCATTGCCATCGGCGTGTATACATTGGTACCAAAAGTAATATTGCTGTCCGGTGCGGAATAAGAGGCTCCACCTAGCGGGAACAATAATACGGGTAAATCTGTTAAACCAAAAAAGGGCATCATCATGGACGCTCCTTCAGTCTGGCTAGTTGAGTTTTTGGACTCATCAAAAAGGAAGTCATCTGGTAGATCAAGGCCCTGATCAATAATCGCTTGATCAACTAAATCCAATAATTGATAACGGTCAGCATTGTAATCGCCCATTTCCATTTCAATCGCAAACGACCCAGTTATCACTTTGACCTGACGCTGTCGCCCTTTAAGCCTAGCCAATCCCGCAGGGTTATAATGAATAGAATCAATCCCTGGTGGATCTGCTGTCACTGCATGGCCTAAACTTATCGCTTTTGCATTACCTATCCCTAGGTTATCAGTAAGCACCGCATGACTGGTAGACGGAAGTATCACTAGCCATGCCACTAGGCAGGCCGCTACTAAAAAAGTCATACGCTGTGTGTGTTGACGCTGTTGCGTGAACATTACCCTCTCCTTCGTTGGCATAAACACATAAGTACTGTGCAGTCACTACGTGACCGTACAGCTGGCATCAATTGACAAGGGAAAATTTTGATCGGTACGTTGCGAAATAATCGTGCTGAGAAATCATGCAAGACCATAGAGCGGAGAAGTAACGAACGCATTTTATTGTTTTTATTTTAGCCGTTCTTATGTGCATCTGCTTATTTTTTAATCGATATTATTTTTAGCATAACGGTACTAACTTGTACACATGTATACAGCTTACCGATAAATTGATCAGGCAAAAAGAGCATTTCGAGAACTTTTTGCAATTAAGTTGCATAATTCATCAAAATATCTGCTGTACTATGGTACAAAATACTCTATTTTAGCGATATAAATCAATAAATTAGTACATTAACATAATGTCACAAATTGATTACAAAAAAGTGACCAGACATTCACAAATAGCCCTAAAGTATTAGACATTCACTCCGAAAATACAGAAATATGGCTAAAATGCCCGAATATTATTTGATCACCTTCAGTCATCTTTACTCAATCCACACCCAAAGTGCCTGATGCCTTCATTCTTTAATTTTTCGAAAATATCGGCATAATACGCGCAACTTTAGAAAAGGCCTTTATCATGACAATTGAACAAACTCTTTTAGCTCGCTGTGATTCAAAATGTGAGCTCTGCGCTTCCGACAACTCCTTATCGGTTTATGAAGTTCCACCCGTAACCGAGGCTAGTGCTGAACAGTGTGTGATGTTGTGTATGACCTGTAAGGCTCAAATCGAAAACAACGAGCCTACTGATGCAAACCACTGGCGTTGTTTAAATGACAGTATGTGGACTCCAGAGCCTGCCGTTCAAGTGATGGCTTGGCGACAGCTCAAGCAACTTTCCTCTTCCGAGGGCTGGGCTCAAGACCTATTGGATATGTTGTATTTAGAAGATGATGTTCGTGAATGGGCGGAGTCTGGTACGGCTACGAACGATGACGATGGTGATACTCCATGTGTTGATAGCAATGGCGCCACTTTAGAAGCCGGTGATACAGTCACGCTGATTAAAGATTTGGTTGTTAAAGGGGCTAACTTCACAGCCAAGCGTGGCACTACCGTTAAAAATATCTCTCTCACGCCAAATCCTGAACATATTGAAGGCCGTGTTAACGGTACTCGTATTGTGTTGTTAACCTGCTTTTTGAAGAAAGCGAATTAATTAGCAGCTATTCAGCAGATCCCTAAGGGCGCACCGTATTTAAAAATCCACAGGTAAACAAGCAACGTTATCTTTACCTGTTAGCTTTTTATACACTGCAGAAAAAGCATCACATTGAACATCATTGGTAGATTGCTCTGATGTGCTTTTTGCAGCTTGTTGCTTTTGCTTTGAAAACTCTTCTATCAAGACCATTGCAAGATCAGCTACCGTTATCGGAGTGAAATCTTCCAAGGACTGCTCTCCTGTTGCCTCTATACGCTTAGCAACATCACTATCCATTGCCATATTTTTCGCCCCAAACAATGCGTCTCTTGCAGCATCTCTGATGCTCTCAAACGATTCAATTTGACCAGCAAGGGCAACGTAGGAATGAAATGCACTGTCAGGATGCTCAATCTCAGCTATCGCAGGTAGTACATCGTTATTATTCTCAATAAATGCTCGATTATCTTCAATCCGCTGCCCTAAAGAAGGATGATTGATAAAGCGCCAGTCACTACCTTTCTCATCCATATCAAACATCGCTAACAGTCGAGAAAACGACTGATTTAACGCTAGTGGGTTGTAGCCACTCGCCAACAAATTCAGCATGCCGCCTTCATCAGCCTGACATTCTGCATAACGCATAAATGCTGTTTGTTGAAACTGCAACCACGGATCTGCTTTCCAAAGAACCTCTGCCGTTGGCAAGCCACCCAGACCTCCTCCTAAGCCATCCGGTATTGGAGGAAGTGATGCTGCATCAGGATAGCTTGTCAGATAATAGTCTGGGTTTATAACAATAAACTCATCATTTTCATTCTGATCCGTCCCATCATCACCCATATTGCAAGAGCTATTTAGCGCCTGGCCAGCTGGGTCACGCAGTAATGCATAGTAAGCACTTTCTGGATCTTGACTGAAAGTGTATGGAATATGTGGAACAGTTTTATCTCCGAAAGCTTCATTCACCTCAGTATTTTCTTCTACGACCAAATCATTTTTCCACTTGGGGTTCACCAAACCAGGAATCGCTAGACAAAAATCGACTACGGTTTTTAACGCTGTACCTACTTCGTATTCTTCATCAAGACCACCTTGTTGTATGCGTAGCGCTAACATTCGCTCTAAGTATTGCGCAATTTCCATCGTATCGATAGTTGCCATATGGGACAGCTCATGGGCAATAACCCCCGCCAATGCAGCCTCATCGTCCGCCATAGCATACACGCCACTAAAGGCCGCTAAATAACCACCCCCCGTAGTAAAAGCATTGGGGGTTGGCTGATCAAATACTTGGGTATGTACTTTCCATGGAAAATTGCTGTAACGAGTTTTTATTAACTCATCAACAATCTGTTGAATCATTTGATGACGCTGATCAGATCTATCAACAACCGAAAGCCCCAGCATTGAGGTGTTAATAGCGTAGGTGCATTCTCCATACACTCTTGCCAATTCAACCGTGCTATCTGGATCAGGTCGAGGTGCACAACCGGTAGCAACCAAGATTAAAAGAGTAAAAAGTACAAAACGACGAAGCATTATTGTTATTTTTTTTATTACACAGAAATCTACTAAAGAAAGACTTTCCATAAAACGCCCTGCTACGATGAACCCAAAAGGCTCATCGTACAGAAGGCATATTAGCGAAGCAACACAGTGTGAGGAGTTGATAACACAATAAAATACAAACCCGTCACATTATCAAACTATATTTGAAATTGAACCTTCAGGAATTGCCCACTAAAACCGATAACCGACACCCAAACTAATCACTGGCCATGCCTCAACATCTTCCAACTCCTCTTCTAGATTTTTCTCTTCTGTTCTTAACTCCTTTAACAGCTGCGCCTGGATTACAGGATTGGAGTTGCCTATAGGGCTGTCGGCCGACAATTCCACTTCCAATGGGCTGGTAACAATCACGCCAATATCCAAACTAAAGGTAAAACGATCTTCTGGGCAGGCCGCATTACCCCAACCAAGTCCTACATAACCAGACATAGAGTTACTGTATTTTGATTTTAAATGTAGGGTACCGATATCTTCAGGAGTAAAGAATACATCGCCAATTTCTGTTGGCTCTGTAGGCACAGCTGTACCGGTAATTTCATTTCTTGAGGATACAACACCAAGCGTTAATCGAATACCGCCTGCAAATGGATGCCAGTCTAATAGTAAACCGTAATTTTCCAGATCCAATGTGGCGTCATATTCCACACCATCCTCATCTAAATCCTCATCGATGCTATAACGATGCAACGTACCTCGTAGATTTAAATAGTTACCGTATATCGGGACAGTGAGACTTCCGCCAAGACCCGTTGTTCCAGCGGTTATTGCCACACCAACATCAGCTTGGGCTGTGGACGCCACTAGCCCTAACATAGGTACTGAGATTGATGTCAACATTGATATTACGCTGAGTTTTAAAAACGCTCGCTGCTTTGTACTTTGCTGCTTTATGATTTGTTGTTTCATCGTTTCTATCCTTCACATTATTTAATGGGGTTTTAGAGTTTTGTTGTTGTTAAAACTCCATACGTCCACCCGCTTCAATGGTAGAAACACTGTAATCATCATGAGATAACTCAGTCCCGTATCGCAAATAAGCCATCATGCCACCCTTAAATAACGCGGTAAGTGATAGTGATGCTTCAATATAATCACTATCAGGTGAGGCTGTATTTGATGTAAACGAACCCGCCTCAGGAGCATTCACAAATGCCGCTGTAACTTGACGCTCGCCATCATTTAAATCCTTCACCCATTCCAATTCAAGCTGAGGAATTAGCACACCAAAAGGAACACTAAAAACACGCTCTATATTTGACCCTAAAGAAATAGGTACAGTTCTTACAATTTGTTGATCCAACGATAATGCTAAACCGGCACTATCCGTTTCATCGTATCCATCAATGGTTGATTCGATATACCCTGCACGGCCATAACCGGTAATCATCCATTTATTAATAGCCGTTTCCCAACCAAGGCTTGCACTCAGGCTTACTTGATGCCCTTCCGTATCACCACTAGCAACGGAACTCACCGCGGTAGCCCCAGAACCAAAATTAATTCGACGGGTACTATCATAATCATTGCCGGAATAACCCAAGACCCAATCCACATAGACATTTTTCTTAGGGTACCAATTACCATAAAAAGAAACACCGACAGTATCACTATCAAACTCAGAGCGCCCTGCATCAGATTCACTGGAGCTATCCCCAAGGCCTAATGCAACACCTAAAAACACGGTATTACTGACTCTATAATCAACACCCAGCGTTAACATTTGAGAGTCAAAGTCGTAACCATCTAAACCGTCAGCGGCATCTTTGTCTCCCGTGGTAATTGACCCTGTAACAAATGCACCAAATCGACTACCACCGAAAGCATCTTCGCCTGCTGAACCTCCGCGCATTTCGCTATCGAGAATATCTCCTACTGCCAACGCTTTTCCGCCAATAATCGCTTTTAATCCCGCAAAACTAACCCCTTGATGCCCACCCCGTAGATTACCTATACGTTGCTGGATGTTGTCTACATTTTCGGTAGCGATTTGATGCGTATCATTGGCTTGCTGACCTATTTGATCCGGAATTAGTTGGTTTAATGCACCGGGTAATTCGTCGGCTGGCAACCCTCCCAATGTAGCACAGGTAGCGGCAAAAATTGCATCAGCGTCATCGCCTCTTCCTCCATTGATGGCGCAAGCAACATCCAATGTAGAGCCCACACTTTGCTGCTTGGTTTGCTCTGCACCGTTTTCTAATGGGGATAACGTAGTGTCGACAAGAACAAAAACGGTAGCATCTGCGGTCTGCCCATCTGCCGTCCTCAACGTGTAAGGTAATTGCGCAGGGCCATCAAGTTGCCCAAGATCTGCTGGAGGCGTATACGTAAAAAGATTTGCCGCTGAAGAATTGGCAACCATGGTTCCTTGGCTGGAATCTGCTGAAAATGTTATCGTTGCTCCACTAGAACTAACACCTTGGGGGAAAAAGTCATTTTCAATGGGGTACACCAAAATTGATGCTCCATTGGTAACGTAATCATCATTATTGGCTGTTAGCGTTGCAGCTGATACAACAATGTCCAATGTAACCGTTGCAGGATCACTATCCCCAAGAAGATCGTGTAATACATATGTAAAGGTTACTGGCGAACCAGAGGGGCTAGCTGGCGGCGTATAATTCACTGACAAAAAATCACTCTGATTTATCACCACCGAACCTTCAGATGGCTGAGTTACAGAAACAATCTTTGCCGCATCTACCGCCGCTTCTGAACCGAGAAAAATACTGTCATTATACGCAACAACAAGATGTTGCGTCCCCTGGTTCGGATCTATCGTGTACGTATCATCTTTTGCAATTGCTGCATACAGTGGCCGACTCAGGATAAACAAAAAACCGATACTGATAACCAATCCAACCTTAATGCCCGACAGCTTGTATCTCATAACGCTTCTCCATGCAGTTATCTGTGCAATAAGACACCTTGCATGACAAAGCATCTTTAAATAGGAGATAAAAGTATAGAAGTTGGGACAAGAACACGCCAAAAAATAGATCAACTGAATTAACTAATTTGCTAAGCGTTAAAATAGAGCAACGCAATATCGCTATATCTATCGCTTAAAAGTCTTAGTTTTTAAGGCCTTAGTCTGGAGGGGCTTATTTCTTACTACGACCAGGTTTTTTACCTACACCTTTAGACTTCGCATTACTCGCCTGCTCAAGCCAAAGCAATGTATCAACATAAGAAACAAAACGATTTAAATAATCAGGAGAAAGTCCGCGCATGGTAGAAAGCGATTGTATTACAAGCATTTGCGAGTTAAGTGGGCCTGGATCTTCAGGGCCATTTTTAACGGATTGCATTACCAAACGATCGGAGTTCTGTTTTATCCAAGACTCACGATAAAGCCGAATGGCATTGGGCTCTCGTTTCTGACCCGTCGCCGTACCGGCAAAGGATTGCACAACATCACTTTCTTGCTGTCTCAATACGTTCGTGAAAGAACCCTCACTTATACCTTTATCGTCATGTGATTTTCCTTGATCAAGGTACTGCGTCAAAGCAACAAGATCTGCTCTCACCTCACTTATTTCCACGTCCTGCTTTTGCGGTTTTTCCACGCGTTTTATAGCGTTATTTTGTTCGGTTTTACTTTTCACCAAAAAGTCATTCTGATAATCATCCAGCGCTTTACGCGCCTTCTTCTCGATTATTTGTGCAACTAACTTACGCTGTTCACTCGCTCGTTTAATCATGGATTCGATATAACGAAAACGTATAGGATCAAAACTATCGGCACCCTGCTCTAGCAACGATTCGATTATCGCCGCTAATTCTGCCGATGTGGTTGATCCCGAACTGAGCGTATCTGCAGCTAACATAATTAAGGTTTAGCCCCTCTCGGCACTGGTGCCATTTCCACACGTCGATTCTGCGAGCGCCCTGCTGCATCCTGATTTGACACCACAGGGTGCTGTGCCCCAAACGCTGCAGCAAAAACTAGGGAAGGGGGCATACCTTCTTCAATCAACGCTCTGGTCACCGTTAATGCACGCTCTGCAGATAACTCCCAGTTGTCGTTATAACGATTATTGCCTTTTTGAATCGGCAAATCATCGGTAAAACCGCTGATCATTAACAGCTCGTCACGCTCCCCAAGATAGACTTGCAAAGGAGCCACCAAGGTTTTAAGCAGCTGCTTCCCTTCCGGTTGCAGCTCATCGGAGTTTAATGAGAAGAGAACACTTCCACTGATACCAATACGACCATCTCGCAATGTCACTCTGCCGGTAGAGAGGGGATCTGCTAATGCTTCTTCCAACGCCATCCGTCGCTGCTCTTCGGCTTGGCGTTTCTGCACTTCTTGCTCAAGGTTTTGTGCAAGCTCAAGCTGAAATCCTAATGACCAGACTAGGATAAGAACAAAAACCCCAACAAGCCCAGACATTAAATCGCCAAAGATCGCCCAAATGGGGGGCTCATGGGGTGAAGCATCCTCTAGCTCTTCCATTAACTCACCTCTTCAGCAGAATCAGTCTTAACAACATCACTTTCTGGAACAATGCTTGCCTCTTTAGATTCCATCTCGTCTTTCTCAACAACATCTGTTGATTCCGACTTGGCTTCGTTCGGTGTGCTTTCGTTCGCTTTAGTTTTATTCGATATAGCTTGCCCTGTCTTTCCCTTATTCTCTTCACTCAGCTGACGTAACTCTTCAAAAATTTCCTTCTGCGCCATCAAGCTATGATCAATAATATCTCGCGCTTGCGCTACGTAATAACCTAACTGTTCATCACTTCGAGAGTTAGAATTCTCTAACGATGATTCAATGCGTGTTAGGTTCTCGATCAGGGTGCTATTGGATTCATTAAAGAGTTGAACCGCAAAACCAAAGGCCTCTCCCAAGCTCGACATCTCTACCGCACTTCCTGCAAAGTTATCGGCAATTTCTGTGGCACTACCTGCAAGGCTTTCTGCAATGCCGGATAACTTGGTGACTTCTGACCCAACATGATCGGTAAACTGGGATCCAACATTTTTTAACATGTTTGAGGATGAGTCGACTAACATCTCTACCGCTTCACGTTGCCCTGTTGATGATTGCTCCAACGAACCTATCAACGTATTAAGCTCCTCCATCATACGTTGGCGCTCTTCTAGCAAACCATTGTCACGCTCAATGTTATTGGAAATTTCACGGCGTAAATGACTGATCACTTCCGCTGCTGCACGAGGGGTCTCAGATGCAGTTTCAATCAACCGAGTCATTGGCTCTTCCAACGCACGGCCAAGTGTACCCAAATGTGATGTGACGGTTTCTTCCAACGTAGATAGCTGATCTACGGCCGCCTGCCCTCTTCGTTCTTCATCCGCTCTAAGAGTCTGAAGCTCTTCTTTTAACATGCTTGTTAGATCAGTCATACGCCCACTATGTTCGCCTAACCATGCTTGCTCAGTATCTATTCTGGTTTGAATCAATGCTTCCGATGATTTCAACAAGTTTGTCATCTCAACCAACATCGTTGTTGATGTAGATTTCGCATCTTCCGTCATGCTTCGCGCTGTACTTTCTAGGGATTCAGAAATAGCGTGCTGCTGGTTCAGTGATTGCTCACCGGCTTCTTGCCATTGCTGCGTTAACGTTGCCGACATAGATTCAAATTTTTGTGTAACCGATGCAAAAGAACGTTGTTGCGTGTCAGTGATCTGCTTCAACTCATTGGTATAGATGTTGGATGAGTCCGTAAGCTGCGCCAGGGCATTTTCTTGTGCTTGTTTAAAGGCTCCAGTCCAAAGATCTAACCGTTGCTTATCACTTTCATCCTGACGCTCAACCCATGCTGCCGTGGTTTTATCCAGGGATGACAACATAGACAATGCACTGCCTTCGAATTTGCCACTAAACGCTGCATGAGACTCACTCATACCTGCAATCAACGCTTCATTTGATTGCTCGTGCGCCGAAAGCCCATCTTTCCACGCCTGTGTAACCTGGTCTGAAGTATCACCGAATCGATCCGTTAGTGTCTCAAGCTGAGTTTGCACTGTGCTGGTAAGCTGCTGGTGAGTGCTTTTCGCCTCAGCTTTTATACCAACCATCGCTTCCTGAACAATGGGCTTAATACTCTCACCTGCCAAACGCCCGCTTTCAGACAGACTTTCTCTGAGAGATTTATCAACAGATGAGGCCAAATCTGAATAAACACTAGTAACAGACTCATGAAACTTCTCTTGATTGGCGACTAATGTGTCGCTTAATGTTTCACCCATGCGCTCCATTTGAGATGCCATCAACTGCAGCTTTTCCGCCACATCCGGTAAGGCCGTTGATTGAACTTGAAGTGCTTTGTAGGTTTCTTGTCGATTGTGGGTCAGTGAAAAGCAGCGAAATACCGTAGCGATAGTAGAATCAAGCTTACGTGTTGATACCATTCTTTCACGTCGACTTAAGGTGGATAACAACCCGAGCATCGCAGATGCCGCAACACCTGCGACGGAGGTACCAAACGCCAGACCTAGACCTTTTATGGGTGCAGCTAACCCCGCCCTTACGGCTTGAAGTTCCGTGGTTCCTTCCAATGCGATAACGGCACCTTTTAATGTATCAACCATACCAACAAAGGTGCCTAACAAACCTAGCATAACGAGCAAGCCGACTAAATACGGTGTCATCACCGGAGCAGGTAACCCCACTCGCTCACCTTCTATGCGTAAGCGTACTGAGTTATGTAACGATGGGTGGAGTTTGTTCAGCCATTCATCAAGATTGGTAGATTCAGCCTGAGACAAGGTGGCAAGTGAACTCGATAAGGTTCCTGTCGCTTGACGAAACTGCACAAGCTCAATAAAACCTATTGTGTAAGCAAGGCCTATCACCACCGTTACTGTAAGCGCCAACGCATCGGTGCCAACAAACCCAGCCCCCATCCACACAACGGCACTTGCACCTAGCAAAAACGCTGTCACAAAAAGTATTCTAGTCATCAATTTCTTCTACCTGTTCATTAAGTGCTTCAAGCTGTTCATTCAAGGCTTCAACTAAGCCTAAAACTGGCTGTAGTCGAACGTCTAATTCTGCGAGAAGCAATCCTTGCATCTCCTGATAAAAAGTATGTAACCATCCACCTGGCTTAACCCATTCCGCTTGATTATCGACAAGTAAATCGTCAACATCTGATTTATCATCGCCTGCCGGGTTAGTTAGTACTTGCTGATATTCTTTTCTCAAATACTCAAAACGTTTGCTCAGCAGCTTTGGAATTACCGCAAAAAGTCTTCTAGTGTGTACCGCCAGCACATCGCCCAATGCTGTATCTAGCGCCACAAGTTGGGCGAGCTCTAAGGAAAGCCCTGAAACACCATCTCTCACGTAAAGCTGAAGGCTTTGTACCTTAAAATCGATTTCCCGTTGATGCCTTGCATAAAACCGCTGATAAGGTTCATAAGCCATCGCCTTATCCCTAGGTGTATCGGCCTTAGGAACCGGCAACGGTATCGTCGAAGGCCTCGTACTGAACGTAAAACTCATGATAATGGACTTTACCAGCACCTCTCGAACCCTAAGAAACTCCGCTCTCACGCTTTCGCTGGAAGCTTCTGTTGGCTCAAACGCCATTTTTGACAGCTTGCTGTGTACAGCAGACAAGGTGATAGCATCCGAAAAACTAACGAGCTGCCCTAACTTCTCGGTAAATTGCTTATGGGATACCTCAACATCAGACACCGCTAAATCGGACAAAAAACGGATAAGCCGCGATCCATTCAGCGATACATTAGGTGAAGATTGAGTCATAAGTGTTTGTTATCCAAATCACTCATCTAATTAGCTCAATCAGTTAACTGAATTAATTAAGGGGCAATATCGCCCTAGAGTGCTAAAACTGGGAGGTGTACGACAAAAAATAGCCCGATTTTGGTATCCATTTTCCGCGAATCATTATCGCTATTTTGATGAAATATACAAGGCTCCGGTACAACCCTGCTCTCACTGTATCGTTTCCCATTTGGCCTCATCAGACCACAACCTTGGCCCCATTTATGATGGTGTCAACGTGCTGCCTTATGTGACTATCAAATTATCAACTAAAGATGAGGGGCAAAAATGGCTATTACATTACCAACACCTAAAAACGTCACCATTATTCCAAGACAACCTAACCTAACCTTTGGTGATTTACCTAGAACGTTTATTAAAGATAACCCTGTTCTTACTGCGTTATTTTGCTCCCTTTCTGCGGTTTTTCCACCAGGGGAACGTCAGTTCATCAATAGTGTTAGATATTATCAAGACCAAGTCACTGATCCAGAAATGAAGAAACGCATTCGAGCGTTTATCGGACAAGAGGCCCATCACGGTAATCAGCACGCCGTTTTTAACGACAAGATTCAGGCGCTAGGATGGCGTGTTGACCTTGTTGAGAAACAGACCACGTTTTTTAATAAGTTCATTAAGCGATTTTCCCCTGAACGTCAGCTTGCACAGACCGTTGCACTTGAACACCTCACTGCGCTGTTCGCTGATTTTTTGATGAATAACCCGGCATTCCTGGGAGACAACCCCAACCAAGAACTTAAAACAATGTTCTTGTGGCATGCCGTTGAAGAGACCGAACACAAAGCCGTAGCTTATGACCTTTACCAACAGGTTGTTGGTGATGACAAACTCAGAACCACAGAAATGAAAGTGATTTTGCCCTTTTTTATGGGCCATATGATAGAAAGTACCTGGCTATTACTTTATAAAAACTCGGCACTGACTGATCGATCTGGCTGGAAAGAAGCTTGGCAGCAATTAATAGGAAAAGACGGAATCCTCACTGGGATAAAAAGCGAATTACAAGACTACTTTTCAAACGACTTTCATCCGTGGCAACAAGATAATTCCAAGCTGGCGAATGAATGGCTTGGGGAGTTGGCTCTGTAGAGCTTGTGCTGTAAAGAAAACATCAGGTTAACCCTTGAGCTGTTATACTCTGCGCATCTAATGACCAAGCGCAACGATTTAACATGCCCTCGAAAAACCTAATCAGCCTAGCAAACCTCGCAAACCTCGTCACAAGTGTTACCAAAGGACTTGAGCACAAAGAAATCTGTATTGATGGAAGGAATACAAACTATTTAGAGGCCGGCAGCGGGGAGACCTTATTGTTTATACATGGTTTTGGGGGAACCAACCACATGTGGCGGTCATGGCTGCAACAACTAAAAACACGATATCGAGTAATTGCTGTAACAATACCCGAATTAGAACCCACCCTTAATTTCTCAAAAGCACACTACTCTTTTAGAACCTATTCAGAGTGGATAAATGAATTCATTGAGAAAATAGGTGTTACACAATGTCATCTACTAGCGCATAGCACAGGTGCTTGTATCGCTGCTTTTTTTGCAAGTAGCTACCCGGAAAAAACCGTTTCTATTACCTTATTCTCCCCACCTGACATTGGTCAACTAACCAAAGGAACAACGGAGAATACGTTTGAGAAAGCACGAAAGCTAGATTTAACAAATTCAGACCAGTTGAAAAAGTTAATATCAGATTCATTTTTTTCTACACCAAAAATACCGATGCTACTTCTAAATCAACTCACCAAAATAATTAACTCGCGCCAGAAAGATATCAATTTCATGCTTAGCCAATTATCAAACGCCTCAAGTGTATTGCTGCGCCGCCTCCCACTAATAAACTCTCCAACACTTATTATTGGCGGAAAATCTGATATTTTCTTGTCAAACACCGAAACACTTAAATATTTACAGCATCAAATCAACGGCAGTCAATTAGAACTATTGGAGAACTGCGGCCACTTTCCATTCCAAGAACAAACCAATATTTCTATGGCCATTTTCGAGAATTTCATTGCGACAACACTGAATAACAATCTGGCTGCCAGTTAATAGAAAAGGCCAATACAAACTAAAATAAGTATATGACAGGGTTGCAAATGACAGAGCTACAAATAACAGATTTAATAATGGGTAACGGTAAGGAAGCCGTTAAAGGCGCGTTAATTACCACTCAATATCGCGGTTTTTTGCAGGATGGAACCCAGTTTGATTCGTCTTATGACAAAGGTAAGGCATTTCAATGTGTAATTGGCACTGGTCGCGTAATAAAAGGTTGGGATCAAGGTTTGATGGGGATGAAGGTTGGTGGTAAACGTAAGTTGTTTGTACCTGCACACCTCGGTTATGCCGATCGTGGAATGGGAGAGAACATCCCGCCGAATTCCGACCTTTCTTTTGAAATTGAATTGCTCGAAGTACTGACTAGAGACGACTGACCTAGGACAAAAAATATATTCATCCGCTATACTAAGGCAATGAATGAAGAAAAGCCTTATCGTCAACATCTAAAAATCAACGTTCCTCTTGCCCTTGCAGCGCTCCTTCTATCTGCGGTGGTGATACTTTTCTCATGGAATATTGGAATCGTTTATCCATTAGTTGTTGGTTGCAGTTTATTAGGCCTTGGGTATAGCTATTACAAAATCCAATACCACGAAATAAGAACCATTATTCGAGTTTTTATCGCATTAGACTGTATTTTGCTCGCCATTGTTTCTCCAGTGGCGTTCGCCTAGTAACATTTCGCAGAAGTATAGCTATATACCACCTTATCCAATATGCCATTAACGTCGTTTAACTTACCAACTAATGCATCTGTCGCCTGTTGGTTTTGAGTGATCGCATCAAAAAACGGATATGCATTGGTTTTACAGTTTTGCTGTAATCCACATTGAGCGACTGTATCGGAAGCGATAGAAAATAACTCTCTCGTTACAGCAAGTTTTACCGCTAAAGACGCATAACAAGATAACTCTTTATCCGCATCAGTCGTATCGAGTTCAATATTAGAATTTCTAATATTTAATAAAAAACGATGATAATTTCCTAACTGCAATAAACTGGACAATGCCAAATCCCTTTGTATTGATGCCGTTGCTTTTCCTCCATCACTCATATGAAACAATTGATCATATTGATAAGCAAACTGTCGACTTCCTTCGGCAAGACGAGATAACACGTCCATCAGTGCTGACGTATGTTGTTGATCCGATGACATCACCCATTTTAATGCGATAGTGGCTTGCGCCATATCGTCCAACTGTAACGCATGATCAACGAGTTTCTGTTGATAGACGCTATCTATAGCTTTATCAATTTTAACGGATATTTCCTCTACTAAACTCACTCCCTCAAGAAGTAATATCTCCATTTTTTGTTGGTACAAGTGTGTGTTACCGGTAGCTAACCCTGAAATATCGACACTGCTTAGTGCCGCATCAAGAAATCGGTCTTCCAACAACGTTAGTAACTCAACAATTTCCATATTCATGCCAGAAAAATCTACATACTCACCGCAGTTATACTGTGGGCATTGTTGATTACAACTCAGCTGCTTTTTAGCAATCTCCTCAGCCTGACGTTCAATATTAGGTAGCCATTTCTCAAACTTGTCATTTAACGCACGCTCACAACGCCCTTTCTTTGATGATATCAATAGGTGTTTAGGTTTCATTAGAAAAGCATAACGTTCTGCATCATCATTCATCATTGCCTGATAACGCTCTTCCACCTCAAAACTAAACGGGTGTACCTCTCCAATACCCGCTTTAACCTGTTTAACAAACAACGCCAAGTTTACACATACAACACAGACATCGCCCTCTTTCTCAGATTCTTTCAATGCAGTTGACGGTTCAGAGTCTCCTTTCTCACAACCTGTTAAAAGTCCCCCCATCAAAACAAGAAAGACAGAAACGTTAACCATTTTTCGCTTTATTCCAATTAACACATGCATAATACGTTTCCTAATGACTACGATTGCCAGTTACAAGCGCTACTTTTTACACAGACTAGTTACAGCGGTTGACGTTTCCTAACGGTCGATTACAAACATCTTTATAACTCTGTGCTTGCATTAATGCCACTACTCGGCGAATTTGATAAATACGTAATACCCTCTCACGATCAGAGAAATTGACAGTAGACATCTCTGATTTTATTTCCGCTTTGGTATAAAGGTGCTGCTCTGGCTTTACTGTTACCAAGTATTTTTCTGCATTGGAAAACACCCGATCTTGAATACTAAGGGCCTGTGTGCGAATACTATTAACAGCGTATGACATAAAATCCATATAAGACCCAAACAGATCACCAAACACGGGCACACCATCTGAAGCCATCTTTCCAATTTCTGCAATAGTTGCAAAGTAACTTAAACTATTCGATAGGTTAGCTTCTTCATCGCTACGCAAAGCACCCAATGCAGACCCGATAGTCTTCCCCTTATCAGCATAGTTTTCGACTAAAGCTGCCGCTCGTTTCGCAACAGCAATCTTTTCTTTTAACTTATCAAGCTTTAACGTATCAATAACATTTGATGCAAAATACTGAACGACCGAATTTCCCACACTCAACAACTGCTTTTCTTCTGCATTAACATTAAGTGTTTCATACGCCACGCCTGAAAGCGTTAGATATTTTTGTGTCACCTTCGCAGATTCCCGAAATGACTCCATAAATTGTACAATCGGATCCGTTGCATTCGCTCCTGCCTGTTGTGCTACAAATATAACAACACTGGCAGCTTGTGCTTTATGGCGAACAACCGCTTGCGCATAAAGCGCCTGCTTTTTATCAAGACGTTTTAGGTTTGCTAATTGTCGATTTATTTTCTGTTGTTCAACATTCGACTTCTCTCGTATTACCGATTGAATCCGTATTAATCCCCGCCGATAACCCGCAAGGATTTCAATCTGTGCCGCCACATCATTTTTGAATTTGGTGATTTCTGGTGTTAGCAATTCTTGCTTAACTAAGGCTGCTATCGATAAAAGTGGGTCACCCTTACCGCTAATTAACGTATTATACAATTCTGTATATTGTTGATGAATGCTAAAGTATGTTTTATTGATTTTATCTGCACTCCCGTCAACCCGTTTTTTCTCTAGCTTATTAAGTTTTGATTGTGCAATATCCAAGGTATCTTCTAGTAGCCTTTCTTTTTCCGCTAGATCCTCAATTTCTTTTTTCGTCAGATCATCTTCAAGGTTAGTGATTGCCAAAAGCTGTATTCGTTCTTGTTCCAATGATTCTTTTCGCTGTGAAACACGGGCTTGTACATCTACTGGTTGATCATCCATTCTGTTTATCTGATCATCAATAAGTTTTATCCGTGTATTAAAACTCTTTAGAACATCATTTTTGTTCTTTCCTGACTCATTTTCTTTAGCAAGCCGGTATTGATTAGTTCGATAATCCAAAATCACACGAATCTTTGTATATTTTTTACGATTTTCAAAATCAATGCGCTTACGAATCAATAACGAATGTATCTTCGATAGCTGTTTTTCTACACCGTTGGCACTGTCCTTTGCATCATCAATATCCTTAGCAAGATCCTCTAAGGACGCCGTATCACTGATAAATCGCTCTATGTCTTGTGAATTGTTATTCGCCTGTTTTATCAATCCCAATAACACCTCAGCTTTTGAAATACTGGGTGCAAGCCGCGTCACAACACGCTGAATCTCTTGACTCATTAGATAATAACTCTTTTGTCTTGAAGCTAAGGTTTTTGCGACCCTCTCAATGACTGATCCGCTAAAAGTAAGAGGCACCAAAAAATCAGAACGATCATATAATTCCACCGGTCGATTAGCGACAAATCCATTCAGCTTATAAAAGACATCAATATCTTTTGCGGCATGAATATACATCGACATTCTATCTTCCGTGCCAGCCATGTTCATAAAAAAATCCATGTCTGAATCTGCAAATGATGTTGATCCATAGAGTTCCATCAAAAACGGCTTCGGACGCTCCCCCAAATCATAGGCAAAACTCTTATAGACCAGTTTTTTATAGATTTTTGCTCTGCCTTCAAAATTCTGATCAAAAAGATAGTGATACCAACGCCAAGTATCTTCAGCAAGTTGTTTCCGATAACGAACAAACTCCTTACCTATCGTTTGATACTGTTGCTGTATTTTCTGAACTTCCTTTTTTTCATTAGCCGCTACATTTCTATAAATGACAGCCATATTTTTATCAATTTTTTTATAGTCATAACCGAATTGAGCTTGAAATTTATCTTTTTCATCCTTGAGGGTTTTGGCTTGCAACTGACTAAAGTCACGAGCCAAGGTAAAAACCTTAGCCACCTCAGCTTTGACTAAATCCATTTTTGCTAACCACGTATACTTTATGGCGGTACGCGTATTGTAATCTGCCCAATCCCGCATCTTATCAATCCATCGATCAACCTTACCCATCTGTTTAGCATTCTCTCGATGTTTCTGTTGGGCCTCAATAACATAATTTCGATTACGTTGAAACGTCTTATAAATTGTCTCAATTTTTGTACTAAATACTTTGGTTACATAACCTTTACCCAATAATTGCTGTTTAAAGCGAAGATCCATCTTATCCAACGCTTTCAAATACCCCTCTATTTGCTGATCAGATTTTAAATACAGATCTGTGATTTCTTTATTGGTAACAACCCCATTATCCTGCGCCAAAACGTTCGTGCAGCACAGCCATACAAGACAACTCACCAAACCCAACCTAACCGAGTGGAATACCATTAAAAACGCCCCTTACCTACCCTAAGCCGTATACTGAATGGCTACCTGAAATATTAATCGCTAAAGTCTACCCCAAAGAATAGTGGATAATGTATGAAAAAGTACCAATCCAGTGGTCTTCAGCCCCTCTCAGGCTCTGTATCTTTCCTTCAATTCATAAGTACTGTATATTTCCCGGGCATACAAGGAAGCGAAACAATCTTTACGTTATCAAGGGTCTATAAGATGTATACAATAATAAAATTATTCACAGGAATGGTGATAGCAATGGCAGTGGTTACAACTTCGTTAGCAAACACTTCTGAATGGGAGCTTAAAAAAGACAAGAAGGAGATAAAAGTCTATACCAAAAAGTCCGACAATTCTGACTATTACTCATTCAAAGCTATCTCATTAATCAAAACAAATACTCAAAGCTTAGTTAACCTTATGCGAGATATGAGTGCGATGGATCGTTGGCTCGAAACCTGCCGAGATCCCATTGTTGTATCTGAGCCAGACGGGGCATCAAGAATTATTCATATGAAAAATGACTCTCCATTTTTTCTGATTAGTGATCGTGACCTGGTTCTTTTACAGCGTTTTCATCGCATATCGGATGACGTAGTTATGGTAGATCTAGTTGATCACGGTAACGATGTCGCAGAAGCCGATGGCCATGTCAGGGGAACGTTTAATGGCCATTGGATGTTCACCAAAATTTCCGACACCGAAGTCGAAGTTGAATATCAAGGGTTAACTGACCCTAAGGGATCTGTTCCTGTATCCATGGCAAACTTAGTTGTACTGGACGTGCCTTTTAACACCTTAAAAAAGGTGCGAAAGATACTACACAACAACAAAACAAAATATGACAGCCCAGTTGTGATTGACTCTTTATAAAATATTACGTTTCTTGTGCTTTTTTAAAGGGGCGAATATACGCCCCTCAATATCCCTACATCTCATTAGTACGTTCTACCAATTTTAATAAGGTTGTTAACAACGCGGAAGTCTTAATATCGATTTCTGGATCCTCTCTTACAAAATGATCACTACCAATAGCTAAAACCGTATACCCAGGTGCTAATGCATCAACAATAAGTGTCATTCCATCATTAGGCCCCAGCTTTTTTAAGATAGGATAAAAGCTTTCTGCAAATGGTGTTATATCACCAGAAAACGGAACCCCAACATAATTGACAATAGTCACTTCGCTTGGAAAAGTCAGCTGTTCAAATCTTGGCTTACTTTCATTCACGCTTAGGCTTTTTAGATCACTGTAATCCCAGCCTTCAAAGAAACAGGCCAATTTAAGCAACCAGGATTTTGTCCATGGAAGTAGATAATCAATAACAGGCGCACCCTGTAAAACGCCGCCTATATTAAGCCAGGCAACAACCGGAGAATCTGCCCCCATTTCACTCAGAGCCAGCGCTACAGCAGGCCCCGCAGAGCTGGCGCTAACAATAATAAGCTTTTTATGGCGATACAGTTCCATCGACTTGTATTGCTCTACTGTATCTAACAACACCTGTGCATTCCCTTTAACGGAGCCAGCTTCAGGAATAGGAACAATAACCGCTTCAAACCCTGCATCATCAATGATCTGACGTGGAGTTTGTAAGTCTGCCCCCGTAAGGTGTCCATTGCTTTTGTAATCCCAACCCGGCATAAACAAAACCAAATACTGATCAGCTTTAGAATCAAGATACGTTTTACGCTTAATCCTTTCATCATCGTCAAGTTCTCGTGATGCCGCCAACTCCTGTAAAAACACCCGCTGAGACACCTTATTTTGGGGAATACTTGCCAAGCATCGCGCTAAGATTAATGTTGCCACATCCGCAGAATACGCCTCGACAATGACCTTCAGCCTATCTCGTGCAGGAAGCTGATAGTTATCCGGACAAGTGAATAGTGGGCCTCCCCCTTTTGTATTGTCATAAACTATCTGTACTAACTCAGAATCTACCTGAGTATCCACGGGAATCCCCGCCAGCTCCCCTTGTAGAGAGTACGTGGAAGAGCATCCAGATAGAGTAACAAGAGACAATAGAAGGATAAGTAAAAAATGCGAGGGCTTGAGTTTTTTCACGGAAGTTCACCTTAATAAATTGCACTGAGTTAAATACAGCGAATCATTAAGCAGTAAGCAGTAAGCAGTAAGCAGTAAGCAGGTGATAACCGTCTTATCAGAATTGAACAATACCTGTTAGAAATTGAAATTTATCTATTAAAAAAGTTAAATAGCCCTCTATTTCATTGATTATTAAGATGTTATTTATTTTTCTGCTCAAGGCGATATTCACTTGGCGTGACAGAGTAGTGGCTCTTAAATACTCTATTAAAAGGAGCAAGTGAACGAAAGCCAGCTTCCAATGCGAGCGTTAATAAGGGGGTATTATCGTATTCCGACAACTGTAAACAGGTCGCGACCTCCTTAACCCGATAAAGATTGATAAACTCATTAAAGTTTCGGTATCCCAGCTCACCATTAATAACCCGGCGAACCTGATATTCCTGGCTCTCCAGAGCATCTGCTAATCCCTTAATAGTGACACTATCTCTGGCATAAAATCGATCGTTTTGCATTGTCGAAATAATCAGTTGTGCCAAAGAAGAATATGACTCCTCAACTACAGTAGGGGTCTGTTCAATAACAGAAAATATACTACTCGTATTGATAGATAAGAAATGCAAACAAAATAAGGTAGATAGACTCAATATCAACGTGACATTAGCCAGCTCAACCCAATCCGCGGCGCGTTGATATAAAAACAACTCCACCACTAAAATGGCCAACATATAACTGCCTGCGCCAACCAATAGCAGCAAACGGAGGCGGCGTCTTGGCTCGACCAAATCCGAATACCAATCTTTTATCACAAGCATGAGCCCCATAACGACCCAAGCTACCTTAAGAAACTGCGCCACCCACCCAGCATAACCGCCAACCCGCCCCAGATCAAAATGTCCAAATTCAGAGCCAAAAGAAACAAGCCCCGCGAGAGCGGTTAAAACAATTAGGGGCCAAATCCACAACCGAAGAACCGCATTCTCCTGAAAAATCGTACGTATCAACAACCAAAAGAAAACAGGTACCAAAATAGCGAACAGAATTATGGGGTAGGCCCAAAGCCCCCAATCCCAGACATAAACAACAAGGGGTGCCAGTAAATAACTGCAGATGCTCAGAAAAAACAACACGCCATAGAAGTACTTTAATTGCCCATCCGATTTATGATCAGCGTTATGATAGGTTCGATAAGAGATTAATAGTGCCAGCAGTAATAAATCACTGCAGCCAGCTATACGAAATACTAATTCTAATGTCGACATTTTAATCCCTTAAAAAGGACAAGGGCTATACCCCAGTATTCGTTCACCACTAATGGGATGGTCAAATTGTAACTCGCTAGCATGTAACAATAACCTCTCAGCCATCTGCTCACTACTTTCGTTTTTATAAAGGTCACATCCAAGAATTGGATGGCCTATTTTAAGGCTGTGAATTCTTAATTGATGAGTACGACCCGTTTCGGGATTAAAACGTACACGACAGCGTGAGGGGTGTTGCAGGCGCTCTAATACATGATATTCGCTGCGGGCCGCTTTACCTGTATCTTCGCAAATTTTTTGTAATGGGAAGTTCGGTTTATCCTTAGCAATTGGAAATTCGATAGAACCCTGATCGTTCTCTAGCTGACCTTCAAGTATAGCGATATAAGATTTATTAACGGTACGATCCTGAAATTGTTTGCCAAGCAAACCATTGACCTGTTTATTCAGCGCCACCACCATAATGCCTGACGTACCAAAATCCAATCTATGCACCAGTGTTGCCGTAGGGAATGCTCCGGAGTTTTCAAGCCTCCCCTGCACCAATCGATAGTGCACTGAATCCTTATTGAGTGGATTCTTACCTGATAGACTCAGCAAACCGCTAGGTTTATCTATCAGCAATATATCCTCATCCTGATAAAGAATACGAATCTCGTCGTAGCAAGGGGGGGCAATAAAATCATCAATAATGGTCATCGAAGGCTACTTTATTTCTTGCGAATTCTAAGCCAAGGGTTCTCAGAATCAGGCGTGCTTGCCTCTGAAATTTCAGGCGGCTCTTTATGATTATCGTTATGGCTATTTTTATAAGGGTTTTTTGTATTTGATTTCCGCCCTTCCTTAGATGTTTGTTCCTTATTCCCTTTATCTTTGCTTTTTGTTGTCTTTCTATCGGCACTTTTGCTGACAAAATCTAAATTGGATTTCGGTAATTCTTTTACCGTTATGAACCCTTCGATTGTTCTTCGGTCGATGATTTGATTCAACCGGCGTTCAATAGCACACAATCGTTTGAAGTCATCCATAGAAACCAAAGAGACCGCTTCACCACAAGCTCCGGCTCGACCAGTACGACCGATGCGATGAATATAATCATCGGCATCGTCAGGTAAGTCATAGTTCACTACACGCGTAAGTTCATCAATATCAATACCCCGCGAGGCAATACCTGTGGCCACCAATATGCCAATCTCACCAGATTTAAAATCTGCCAGTATTTGTGTACGTACGGCTTGGCTCCTGCCACTATGAATTGACTCGGCGTTGATACCTCGCTTTTCAAGCTGACTAACTAACTTCGCAGCACCATGCTTTGTACGAATAAAAATAAGCGCTTGCGTCCATTGATGCTCTTTAATCAAATGACTCAACAAGGCCGACTTTTTATCCTTATCGACAGAGACTATCCATTGGGAGATCTGAGGAGTTGTCGTACTATTATCTGCAATTGAAACTTCAATTGGATTATCAATAGCAGTATCTGCTAACAATCGCACGCCATCTGGCATTGTCGCGGAAAACAACAGATTCTGTCTTTGCACTGGTAAACGTTCAATAATCTTATTGATGTCACCAATAAACCCCATATCAAGCATTCTATCGGCCTCATCCAAGACCAACATTTTTAACTCATCAAAATGTAAAGCTCTTTGATGAGCCATATCCAACAACCGACCAGGAGTGGCAACTAAAATATCGATTCCATCAATAAGCTGCTGTTTCTGTGGCTCCAAATCAACACCACCAAACATAGCCATCGACTTGATATCAAGGTACTTCCCATACTGGCAAATATTACTCTCGACCTGTATAGCCAACTCCCGGGTAGGCACTATAATCAGTGCACGAAGACGTTTTGCCCGCCGCTTACGCTCCCCACTCGGTTTATCTCCCTTCAGCATTTCTAAAATGGGTAATACAAAACCAGCGGTTTTTCCCGTTCCTGTCTGTGCCGCAGCAATAAGATCCCTCCCGGATAAAATTGCTGGAATCGCCTTCTTTTGAATAGCGGTAGGGGTTTCGTAACCCAGCTCACGGACGGCTTCTAGAATAGGGGTACTTAAATTCAGTTTAGCGAATGTCATTAGGGATCTCAGGACGATAACGAATTAGCCTCCCATTCCAGAAAAAGTGTCTGAACAACTGAAAAAGGAGGATAAAGGACAAGGTGACACAATATAACACATTATTGTGAGTGACCGTCGCTACTGCGCAAGCAAACCATCAACCCGTTATGCTGTCATCGCGTTTTTTTGTCGAAGATCCGCGACCTTTGCCCCTTCGTAAACCGAACCAGTGATAGCGATACAACGAATATGACCCAGCATCGTAAATGGGGAACTGTTATGAACGAGCCCGAATGCCAAGTTTTCCTCCGGATTAGCCCACCCTCCCGCGCCACCAAACCCATAATGTCCAAAAGCATTTGGATAATTTCGAATAACGGCATCCGCTCGGTGATAACCCAAACGCCAATGTAGAGGATAGATAGCAACTCGATCAAAACGCCGCGTCTGCACCTCCCTAGCTTTTTCAATGATCTCTGGAGTAAGAAATTGATGGCCTTCAAACTCTCCCCAGTTAGAAAGCATGGCGTATAATTTGGCGAGGCTTCGCGCATCAAACATCCCATTCACTGCGGGAATGCTAGCCCGGTAAAACTCAGGGTCACCAAAATAGTTAAGTAACTGACGAGGGGTTAAACCACGACTAAAAAGTCGACGAATTTGGCCTGCGGGAACATATTGAGGAACCTTATAACGTTTACGAATAGTTGAATAGTCACGTATTGATAGCGTACCCATTTGGTCTGCTAAACGCGGAAAGCTATTATCATCAACACCAATTACCAGACCATCAACACCTAATGGTTCCGTTAATCGCCTATAAAGAAATTCATTGAAGGACATGCCACTGATCTTTTCAATCAAAGCCCCTAATAACCAACCAATATTAAAGGCGTGATACCCATTAGCTTCTCCAGGCTCATGAATAGGTTTAGCTCCAGCAAGAGCATCAACCATCGCCTCCCAATCCAAAATATCGCTAGGGCGTTCAATCAAACCAAGAATTTGATAGAGGCCCGCTTGGTGAGACATTAATTGGCGAATAGTAATATGTTCTTTGCCATGCTGTGCAAACTCAGGCCAGTAGGCAGCGACTGGTTTTTCATAATCAACCAGGCCATCACTCGCTAGAATATGAAGGCAGGTTACCGGTACTGCTTTGGTGGCAGAATAAACAAGTGATAATGTATCCTTTTGCCAAGGGCGCTGATCATTGCCAGCAACACCTCCCCACATATCGACAACTTTTTCACCATGATGGTAAACACAGGCAGCCGCCCCACCGCCAAAGCGTTTTATCTGATTCGCAAATTGATCCTTAAGCTTACTAAAAGCAGGATCGCAAGTACCGTAAATTTCCACCATAGCCCTTATCCAATAACCTTGTTATCAACAGACTAAAATTTACAATCACATAATGCAAATGTATCAAATTGTGTATATTTCCACATTTATGCGCGTGTCAGCTGTTTTCGCAACCAACTTTTATCAGTATCCGCCGCTTTTTCAGTTTGTAATTCAGCAATCAACGTATTAATGGAGCCCGCCACTTGTTCGCGAACTTCCCACTGTGCATCTCTGTTTTCATACCGGTCAACATAACTTTCCGTTGATATAGGCTTCCCAAACCCGATATAAAATTTCTCTGGTTTTGGTATTGACGTTAAACCTATGCCTCTAGATATCGGCATAAACATATCACCGTTTCGAGAGAGATCATTAAACGCCCTATTTTTCAACAATTTTTTTCCTAACCAAGAATCAGAAAATTGATTTGCATCATAAATAATTTTAAACGCATCATCACAACCAACAGAACCAAAAGGAATGATGTCATAGCCGTATTTCATTGCCATTTTTGCGAAGCCAGTTCTTTGTTTCCAAAAAAGCTTGTGCTCTTCACCCGCTCTTTTTGCGACTTCCCTGCCTCCACCTGGGAATACCATAACATGCTGACCAGACTGCATCAGCTTATCGCAGTTTTCAGGAGTCCCCGGCACTGAACCAAACTTAATTAGTGCCTTTCCCCAGACAGGTATTTTATAGTGAAAATGATCACCTAATGTTCTTACAAACACTCCTGTATTTTGATAAATGCCATTAAAAACGAGTGGCGAATCCACCATTCCATAAATCGCATGATTGCCAACAAACAACGACGGTCTGTCAGGATTGATATTTTCAAATCCGGAATAAACGGGGTTAAAATAAAATTTTCGAAAGGCCATTTGACGATCTAACCATTCTGCTGATGGAGGCGTAAAATCGTCAAATTGAAGGTTAAGTGAGTTTTCTGTCATAATAAATAAAAACCAATAGTCATTAGGTAGTTTCGTGCAAAGTTAGATAATACATCAATACGAAATAGACCATATCAACGAAAGTAGACCTAGTCATTGGCCAAATCATCAATATTTTCTACCCCAATGCCAACTTTCCTGAAAAATCCAGTCAAAAATATTAACCAAACTTCTTCTCATGCACTTGCAAGGTTTTTTCCACTTTCTGCAAAGCAGTCAATATTCTATTAGCTATCGATAAAGAACGATTTTCACGACCCAACAGAGTTTCTGAATGTGCGGCACAAAGATTTTCAGCATCGCGCCACTGCTCAGCTAATTGCTTAGCCCAATGTCGAAAGTCCCTAACTGCCCCTGCACGCTTTTCCAGCGTCTTTGGTAACGTTATGTGAAACGTGACTTCTGGTTTCTTTATCTTGCCAATCAACCCAGGTAATTTCAGATACATCAGCGTATCGTCAGTATGAATAGTCTTTGAAGTTTTGTGATATACCAGTACGGATGAGAAATGTAGACTCTCATTAGTGGAGATAAAGTCGACGCCAGAGGGAACAGAAAATTCGAAATCATCCGCAAACAGCGCAGCACATTCGTCTGATTCGGTGAGCTCCGATTGCCAAGGCAGATCGGGGAATTTATCAAGATGCCGCTGCGTGCCGTAGAGCTTGGCGTTTGGATACTGCTTATGAGCTTTTTGTACATGCACAGTATGGAATGGGTGCAAATTTATAATGGCTTCAATGTCCGCTCCATTATTGCTTAAAGCATCGATCTGCGCCTTCACCTTACCTTTCAGGGTATAGGCATCTAAAAGTACAAACTTACCGTTGCCGCGCCGCACCAATGAGGCATGCGTGCCGATGTTTAAAATGCCGCCGATTTTAAAGGTGCCGCGGATGTTCCAGAAATCATCCGAAACTTGCAGTATATGGTCGTTCATTGTTCTTGTTGCCTTATTGTCAGTGCTTTTCATGTGTGAGGTTGAGGCCAGGAAATAATATGCCGCCCCTGAATTTTGCGTATTACTCTAGTGACTCGTAACAGTGCGCTATGAAACGAGGCGTGCAAATGGCTAGAAAAATTAAATCGTCTGTTCCTGAATTGGTAATTCGTTGTTTGCAGACAGGTGGGATGATAACTACATCGCCTGACTTTACCTTCCTTGGTTGGGAATCCCCTATTTCTACGATACCTACACCGGATAATATGCAATATCTTTCGGTCGTATCCCTTAACCTATGCCACCGGGTAGTTATCCCTGGCTCAACTCTCGCCCTAGCAATAGATAAATCTGGATCAGATAACGTATTAGAAAGCTCTGTTATGTAGCACTTTTCTGCCGAAAAATAATACTCTTGTACTTCGTTGTTACTATTATCTGTCATAATTATTACTGCCTAACGCCAAGCTCTAATTAATAGGGTCATTTCTAATATACCTGCCCTTATCGAACTTAGAAAAAAACTGCTTAAGTACAGGGTGATTGATGGGCTCTAAACATTCATCAGGTTCCAGATTTTGCTCGGCTACGTAAGTTGAATGTGTACTTTCATGAACCAACACATGGTACCAAGGTTTGTTTTTTGGTGGTCGAGACTTTGCGACTTGATCATACCACTCTTCTGTCGCTTGGAATTCTCGATCAACATCTACAATTACTCCGCGATAATTAAAAAGTTGATGATGAATAATATCTCCAACTGAAAATTTCGCCCTGGTAATATTTGTTACAGTTCCCATGTTTACCTCACTTTAGTCGAGCTGATTGGCTCCTAACGCTTGCAGCTGCGGACGCTGGGATATTTTATGAACACAGCGCCCCTGCTTTCCGACGGACTGTACTTGTTATACATTTTTGCCTACCTGAGTAATTTGGTCATTGCGGAGAATCAAGTAAAGAGGAAAGCCTACTGCTACGCCAGGAAAAGCTCCCAATAACAAACATACCCAACCATGCTTAACTGATAAAGTCTTTGCTTCATATAGAATCCAGACTGCCAAAGCAGCCCAACAACAAAAAACATCAGCGGAATAACCCGATGCATAAGGATTAACAAAACCAGCAGCTAGCGCACCAATGATATCAGGATTTTCAATCAATGGAGGCATTACAATGATGAAAAACAGCAATGTAAAAGCTGTAGCTATTCCCAACATGGCATACTTAAAAACCGACTCTTTCATATAGCTCTCTTTTTCGCGATTAGGATTTTCCGTAACCTGCGCTTGTTATGTTTTAATTATTGATGCCCTTTATCTAAATTTTCTTTTTTCTCATAGCTACATTTAGTGGCTTTCAACGTGATTCAAGAATGATCTATGTGCGTATCATTAGGGAACGGCTTTCCCTTGCCTATTTCAGCTGCATCTTTAAGGCTGAGCAAAAACACTGCCCACTTAGTACTGCAATGCGCCAAAAAATTTGTTGATTCTTTCCAGTTAGAATGAATAAACCTTACTAAGGTTTGATTATCTTCAACCCTTAGTTGGAACAAAATCTCTGTTCCCACCCATGCCTCTGGCACGCTACCTACATGTTTCCAGACAACACTTTTATTTGGAACAAGCTGTGACACAGAAAAATCGGGGCCTCCGCCATTAAAGCGAAATTTGATAACTGAACCTACGACCCCAGCTCCAGATATATCATTTGTCCACCATTGTGAAAGTCCACTATCTGTAGTCAGCAATTCATAGATTGTTTCAGGTGATGCCTTAATTCCAACTTGATGATTTATATCAGTCATAATATTAACCTTCAGCTCGCTTGCCACCTAACATATTAGTGTTTAAACGCTGTGCGGAGCATCGCGTATCATTACTGTGGATTCATTCCTGGTGGCTAATCGTTGTACTTTACCGCCAATCTCGTTCTATTCCAACCTCTTCCTTAGTCCTTATGGAAGCAAAAACGAAGTGACGACCATACGACACCCCAGGGGATACCCTGCCAACGGTTAGCTGCATTCATATTTAACGCCTCATTAACATCTGTTAACTTACTTCGTCGTTGCTCATCGACTTGGTTGAGTGCACGAGTTCTAGAAAGATAAAGCCTTTACGTTATCTGAAAAATTTAATTTGATGAAATCTCTAAATAGTTCCATTTTAGCCGACATGTAATTTCTTTTACTAAATATCAGATAGATCTGCTGGCTACCGTAATTTTTCGATGGAAAAAGCTCAACTAATTTTCCCGAACGAATATCTTTATCTACAGTAATGTCTAGGAGCATTGCTACCCCTAGACCCCGAAGAAGCATGCTGTGTAAGGCGACTTCGCTATTAGTGGTATGTGCATGATCTACCGCAATAAGTCCCGCTTTTTCAGTGGGGAATAGTTTTTTGACATATTCAGAGACATTAACGTAGGTTGGAAATATCGTCCTGTTTTCCGACAGTAGGGATGCAACGGATTTTGGTTGGCCGTTTCTTTTTAGGTAAGTCGGCGATGCACACAATACAGGCCTTACTCGAGCTAATGAGATGGCAGTTAACCTAGAATCATTAATGTGGCCAATACGGAAAGCGAAATCGATTCCTTCATCAATAATATCATCGACAACATTTGATATATTCAGATCAAATTTAATCAACGGAAACTTGGTACTAAATGATTCTAGTAGATCCATGAATGCGGTATTCAGAAGTACTTCGGGGAAAGACAGTTTCAATTTTCCCGCTGGTGCAACTAACTCATCCTTTAACGACTGCTCCGCGCACTCAACCGACATTAATATTTCTTTACACTGTATATAGAATTTTTTTCCTAAATCAGTTGCCGACAAAGACTGGGTTGATCTATCAATTAACTGCACACCTAAATGCGTTTCTAGTTTTGTGAGTTGTTTGCTAACGGCTGATACCGTTCGATTCATTTGATTGGCTGCTTTTGTGACGCTTAACGTATCCACAATAAGAGTAAATGCGTAGTAATCGTTTAAACGAGACATAATAAACCTTCCAGCTAATAGATCTTCCAAATAATAGATTCGTCTAAATTATAAAACTTGCCTAAATATTCCATTGGCTTAAGTAGCTAAATATTGACAATGAAGATTAAACATCTCTTTCCAAATAGTACAAACTGTCTTGAATTAATTGAAATGGATTCAATAGTAATCAGACTATATTCTGTATGACACAAATACACCATTATTTTATTCAAAGGAAGAGGGATTGGTATGAACTCCATCGCAGCAACTGGCGTAACATCCGGATTCGGGTCTAACTGGCTATCGTTACTGGACAGTAAAGTAGAGGCCGACATTTATGTTTTAGCGAGAGATCGAGGGAAATACAATCGCCTATTAGCCAGTAACACGTTCAATAACCCCCTACATTTTGTGGAATGCAATCTAGCTTCAATGAAATCGATGGAGGTAGCCGCACAGTTCATTCGTAACCAAACGGATAGTCTCGATGTATTAATTAATAACGCGGGAGTTTGGTCTGAGAATAACAGGTGTTTATCCGAGGACGGTATAGAGCTTACCCTTGCCGTGAATCAATTGGCACCCTACAAATTGACTGGGGAACTACTGCCTTTATTAAATAACGCTAGCTCTGCTCGGATAGTGAATACAGCGTCCTTTAGACACAGCGACGCTAAAGTCCACCTAACTGATATTGAATTGAAAGAAGGCTATAGCGCCGCACAGGCGTATTGTAATAGCAAATTATTTACAATCCTATTTACTCAGCAATTATCCCGAAGACTTGAAAATTCTAACCTCACAGTGAACTGTTTTGACCCAGGTATTGTAGATACACCAATGTTACGTCAGGCTTTACCTCCTTCTATGGCATTGCTCTATCCACTATTTCGTAAACTGGTGGCTCGAACACCTGATAAAGGGGCCGAGACCGGAGCATTCCTCTCTACAAATACCTCTTGTGAAAATATAAACGGGCGCTATTTCAAAGATATGAAAGAGAGGAAAACGAGTAAATTAGCTTCAGACAGTTCTCTGGAGACTTGGCTATGGTCTGAAAGTGAACGTTTAACAGGATTTACTTATCCTCTTCGGGGTATTTAAACCGTGACTATTTTTGGATCTTGATTGATATAGTCAATTTGCCAGAACCTCTTGCTCCGAAAAATACTGAAGACATTGAATACTGCTCTCACTGCGGTGCAAAGAGGAGCACAGGTCAATATTTAAGCGACCCCTTTTATCTTTCACTGCGCTTCTGCTATTACCAAAAAAAATTACACATTAAAGGTCGAAGCAAATATAGTAACGATAAACCGAATGAGAACACCCAACGAAACAGCATAAAAAGTTATTTTATTCATTATTCTTCTGTGCATCCAAAATAAAAGGATCTTATTATCACTTCCACCACAACACTTAATTTATCGTTTGACCTTAGCTCCGCTGAGTTTGTTGCTAACCCCTACCCAACATATAAACGTTTACTAAAAGAGGCTCCAATCTATTGGTGTGAAGAGCGAGAGTTTTATTACATTTCTCACTTAGCTTATGTGAAGGCGTTGTTTCTGGACCCTCGTGCCTCCTCGGACCGCGTTAAGCCAATGGTAGCCGGATTGAACGAGGCCCAACGTCAAGCAGTAGAACCGTTAACATCAACATTATCCAAATGGCTGTTATTTCAAGACCCCCCTATGCATACGCCAGTTCGAAAACTCATCAACCAATCACTTTCGAATAAAGTTATTTCCGGTATGGAAACGGATATTCAGTTGATTGTAGACGAATTAATGGATGGCCTTGACGGTGAATGTGACCTGATCGCAGGCTTGGCTTATCCACTACCAGCCATCGTTATTTCACATATTCTTGGTGTCCCTGTGGAGGATCGAGATCAGATTAAGGCGTGGTCTAGTACCATTGCACAATTCTTAGGGTCGAAAACTGACCTTTCATTGGTCGCCAAAGCCCAGCAAGATATCCTCGCCGCAAAAGACTATTTCTACACGCTGTTAAAGCAGCAACGGCTATCACCCAAAAATAATGTTATGTCGCAGATGATTTTGCTGCAAGAACAGCAACCTTCATTTACCGATGAGCACCTTATCGCCAATTGTATACTGCTGATTTTTGCGGGCCATGAAACCACCACCAATTTGGTTGGCAACGCATGGTTAACATTGTTACGTCACCCAGAGCAATTAGCGATATTAAAGGCTAACCCTGAGTTAATCGGAGGCGCAATCGAGGAATGTTTGCGCTTTGAAAGCCCTGTTCAGCGCATGGGTCGACTGCTAAAGGAGCCTATATCCTTAGGAGGCGAAATACTTCAACCAGGAAGAAGAGCACTACTATTAATCGGTGCAGCTAATCGTGACGGGGCGTTAATTGATAACCCGGATACATTCGATATTCAACGCCCGGCATCTCGTCACCTGGCCTTTGGCCACGGCACCCATTTCTGTTCCGGTGCCGCATTAGCTCGACTAGAAGCAAAACTGGCGCTACTGGCTCTGTGCAAACGGCTTAAACACAGTGAGTTAGTCCTGGATCGTCCTCGTTGGATTTACAATGTTGGTATGCGAGCCATGGAGAGCTGTCCTCTCATAAATACGTTGGGCCCTGTGGAGGACAGCTAATGACATAGTGAATTTGCTTTCTTAAGGCATTCTTAATGTCCTTTGTTATAGTATTAGTGGAACTATTCATATCGGACTCATCTATGCGAATTCTAATTGTCGAAGACGATGCAGAGCTATCAACCTCGATGGCCGAGTTTCTTGAACTACAAGGCGCTGAGTGTGACTTTGCCTATAACG
>MAAC01017520.1_pt1 | contig 41184 bp, 34 predicted proteins | sample 1115981 | NCBI WGS metagenome assembly MAAC01 (sample SAMN04961126, study PRJNA320927) | seawater metagenome | isolation source: sample BD02T64 sea water enriched with oil for 64 days | place: USA:Gulf of Mexico | collected 2013-07-27 | reverse complement strand
TCTAGCAAATATAGATAAATTTGCAGCATGGGAAAACAAAGAAATCAAAGGATGTTCAAAAGAGCTGAAATCCTTGAATTGGATATATTAGAAATGGCCTTTGGTGGTAAAGGTGTTGCGCGAATAAAAACAGAAGAAGGTGATTTTGTTGTATTCGTTCCTAATGCGTTACCCGGTCAAAAGGTAAAAGCGCGTATAACAAAGTGTAAAAAAAGTTATGCCGAGGCCAAATTGGAGAAAGTGATCAAGCGATCGCCTGAAGAGGTGGATGTCCCATACCAGGAAATTTCAGGTGCTCCGTATGCTAAATGGCCTATTTCTTTACAAGAAAAACACAAAAAGGAATCTAGTTTAGATTTGTTTAAAAAATTCGGTGATCTAGAAAATCCTGAAGATTTGTTCGATAGCTATATCAGTTCACCTTTAGAATGGCATTACCGGAATAAAATGGAGTATAGCTTTTCTGCAATTGGATTTGATGTAGAAAAAGAAGAAGACGTTGATGAATTCTCACTTGGATTTAAAAAACGTGGTACTTGGTGGATGGTTGAGAATCTAAATAAAGATTCTGGATTATTTGATAAAGAAGTTGAAGATGCTATGTCCACAATCCGAGAATACTTGATTGGTACTGATTTACCTGCTTGGCACCCTCCCCGTAAGGATGGATTCTACCGCTTTCTAGTTGTTAGAAAATCATACCATACCAATGGATTATTGTTTAATTTGGTTACAAGCTCTGAGCGAATAGATAAATTTGATCGCGATGGATTTGTTGACCTTCTTAAAGGTTTATTTGGTGATCGTGTTAAAGGTATCATGCATTCTATGAATGATGATATTGGTGATCGTGCACAGAGTTCAACAGGATTTATGACTTTACTTTATGGTGAAGATAAAATTGTAGAGCGTGTTTGCGGTTTAGATTTCCAAATGAGTCTTCAAAGTTTCTTCCAGACAAATCCTATTTGCGCTGAGAAGCTTTATAATAAGGCCTTGGACTATGTTTTTGAGGATAACAATGATTTGAATGGTCAAGTTGTATTGGATCTTTTCTGTGGAACGGGTACTATTGCTCAATGTATGGCTGCTAGGTCTCCTGAAGCTAAAATTATTGGTGTAGAGATTATAAAGGAAGCGGTAAAAGATGCTAAAAAGAACACTATAGCCAATAAGCTTTCCAATGTATCCTATTTCGCTGAAGATGTTGGGAAATTTCTGACAAAATATCCAAACTATAAAGGAAAAATTGCTTCTCTTGTTTTAGATCCACCACGTGCTGGAATTGCCCCTAAGACCTTAAAAAAGGTAATCGATCTTGGTGCTAAAAGAATTGTATATATTTCATGTAATCCAGCGACTCAGGCTAGAGATATGAAAATATTGAAAGATGCAGGGTATGAACCTAAAAAATTCTCATTAGCTGATCAGTTCCCACATACAGCACATGTAGAGTCTGTATTTAGATTTGATAAAAAATAGGGTTTATAAAAAGTATTACCCCTAGTATAGAATTAAAAAAGGCTCAAGATATCTTGAGCCTTTTTTGTTTAATATTGTTCTTTCTCATTCGGGAAATCACGGGACTTTACATCCTTAACATAGGATTGAAATGCTCCTATCATATCCTCATAAAGATTTAAGTAACGTCTCAGAAATCTTGGATGAAATTCATGCGTCATACCTACCATATCATGGGTAACTAATACTTGACCATCTACGTCTCCTCCTGCACCAATTCCAATTACTGGAATGGATAATTCAGCAGAAACTCTTTTGGCAAGGTGAGCAGGGATTTTTTCCAAAACCAGCGCAAAACATCCAGTTTTCTCTAATAATTTGGCATCTTCAATTAGTTTTTCTGCCTCTGCTTCCTCCTTGGCACGTACAGTATAAGTTCCAAATTTATAAATAGATTGTGGGGTAAGTCCGAGGTGTCCCATAACCGGGATACCTGCAGTAAGAATCCTTTGGATAGATTCAATTATTTCGGAACCTCCTTCCAGTTTCACTGCGTGACCACCAGACTCTTTCATTATTCTAATTGCTGAAGAAAGGGCTTCCTTAGAATTTCCTTGATAACTACCGAAAGGTAAGTCAACAACTATTAAAGCTCTGTCGATAGCTCTTACCACACTTGCTGCATGGTATATCATTTGATCTAATGTGATAGGAAGAGTCGTTTCATGACCTGCCATTACATTAGAAGCTGAATCACCTACTAGTAATACATCTACGCCGGCATGATCCAATATTTTAGCCATGGTATAGTCGTAGGCTGTAAGCATGGAGATTTTCTCTCCAGTTTCCTTCATTTTTAAAAGTGAATTGGTGGTCACTTTTTTAAATTCCTTTTTTGCTGTAGACATGCTTTATTTTTTTTCAATCAAAGTTAATCCGTTTAATAATCATGAATTTCGATAATGATACAACGAATATTATGATTTTCGTTCAAAATTGGTAAACAACAAAGCTATAAAAAATATATATTTGTTCGGTTTACTATTTAAATCTTAATCCTCTTTAATATGAAAAAGCTATTATTAGCTCTTATAGGTATCTCTACTATTTTTATTTCATGCGACAATGAAATGGATATTTATGCAGATGACGAAGAATCTATGGTTGTTTTTGGAATAATTAATCCAAGAAACACAGAGCATTATATTAAAGTCCAAAAAAGTTTCCAAGAAGAAGGAAAAGAAGCAGAGGCAGCACTTGATACTTCGAAGATTTATTATGGTGATAATGAAATATCTGTTTATATAGATAGATATATAGGAGGTGTAAAGAATGATAGTTTTGAATTTTCTCCTGTATGGATTTCAGATCGGGATTCAGGGAGTTTTGCCCATCCTAACAATAAAGTGTATAAATTTTCGACGCCAGTCTTAGGAACGGCATTTTTAGGGGGGGAATCTTCCTCAAGTTATAAGTTGAGAGTGGTTAAACACAATGGTGAGGAGGATGTAGTTTCTGTAGGTACAATCGGTTTATCGAATCCAATTTTCTTGAATAAACCAAAATTTACGACAAGTGTTCAAGAGAAGGCTGTTAATTTATACGACAGTAAAACGGAATTTGCGTGGACTCAAGCTGATGGAGATATAGAAACCTTCAATTTTAGATTCCATTATGTTGAGGAGAATATTAATTCTAATCAAAGAGATACCTTATTTATTGATTATAATCTTTTTGAAGGTACTCCTACAAAAGATAATAAAAGTATATTCTTGAATTCATCCGATTTCTTAAAACGTCTTGCTGTAAGAATTAAAGCAAATGATGAGGTTATTAGATTTCCTTTAAATGTTCAAAAGAACAGTGAAGGTATTCTTGTAGGATATCCCATGGAATTGGATATTTGGTCTGCTCAGAAAGATTTGTCTGATTATTTAACTGTAAATAATTCAACGTCTATTGGCTTAGTTGAGTCGAATATTAGTTATTCTAATATTGAGAATGGATTCGGATTGTTTTCTTCAAGAATGAATTATAACATCAATTCAAATAAAGGAATAAATGCGCTATACTTTAATCGGCGATCTTTAGATTCTTTATCTTGTAGTGTTCATACTCGTGCGCTTAATTTTGTGAAATATTCAATAGATCCATCCTCTACGGAGGTCATTTATGATGCTAGCGCTGCTAGATGTAATTAATAAGCATAAAAAAAAAGCCTCATTTAAATGAGGCTTTTTTTATCTATCTTCTTTTCTTAGGCTTCTTCCTTCTTGCATTTCTCTTCGGGTGAAGCACCACAAAAACTACATGGTTCATCTTCTTTATTTAGAAATGGACTATTTGAGGCGCAAGTACCAGAAAATTCACCGTTCTTTTTGGCTAATATTTTTATTGCAATTCCTGCAAATCCAAGCGCTAATAATAATACAGTTACAACTATAGTCATTGTCCTTATTTTTTGCAAAGTTATGAATAATTCTATTGTAAAGAAATAGAATGATGGTGGTAAAAAAGATTAATGATAGGATATCATTTTGGATTTTCCAAAGTGATTTTGTTCGATTAAATCGATTCAGCGTGATGAAATAATATGTATATCAAGGAATAATTTCTTTGCATTTCAAAAAAAAATATTAAATTACAGCACCTAAAACCCTAAGCTTTTAAGTTTAGAACGATTAAGCCTTTGATTTTTAAGTCAAAGGCTTTTTTTATTTAAGATGCTTTCACTTGGTATAAATACTTTTTTAATGTACTTATTCCATTTTCCTAAAATGAAAACATTAATTCCTCATGATAAATTAAAAATCGTAATAGAATACTTTATCTTTGGAACCTTAATATGAATCTATGCGAATGAAGAAATATCTTTGGTTGATAATACCACTGGTATTGTGCTTACTTATTTTAAGTCCAATTTTCTATTTAGTTTCTGAGGTTAGATGGACTCAAGTAAATGTGATAGGAGATGTATTACTCTCTCAATTAAGTAGAAATACTTTTTTGCTAATGGTAGGAACAGCATTCTTCACTATACTGTTCGCTGTGCCGACTGCTTTTATACAAGCTTATTATAAGTTTAAGGGGAAACAAGTATTAGCATGGTTGATGTTATTACCTTTGTCTATACCGGCTTATATTGTAGCTTATACCTATAAAGGCATGTTAGGACCTTTTGGTACTATACATGCTAAATTAGATTTTTACCTGGAGGTTGAAAATATTTTTTTTCTATCCTTATTTATGGCTTCGGTATTGTACCCCTACCTTTTTATTCTTTTGCGTAATAGTTTGCGCTATAATACCTTTAGTTTAATCGAGGCTGCTCAATCGTTAGGTACTTCAAAATTGATGGCATTTAGGAAAATTATTTTACCGCTATCTATTCCAGCCATTGTTTCGGGACTGGTATTAGTGATGATGGAGGTTTTAAATAATTTTGGTGCTGTAAGTTATTTTGGTATTCCAACTTTTACAACTGAAATAATTAGGTTATGGTCACCAATAAGTAGTGGTTCTGCAGTCAATATCAGTATGGTCTTATTGGTGGTTGTATGTTCTATTTATGGAATGGAATATCTTTTCGTTAGAAAGAAGTCATTTTCAACGAATCAGGGAAAGCCTGCTGAACAGAATACAGATCAGTTAAATTCATGGAATCTGATTTTAGCAATACTTTTACATTTACTTCCAATATGCATTGGATTTATTATTCCCTTCACACAATTATTGTCGTGGGCTTCGGAATACTATCAAGATATTTTTAATCCTGAATTTTTAGATCTAATTCTAAATACCTTTAAACTGGCGTTAATGGCCATCTTTTTTTGCCTATTTAGTGGATTAGTTTTTAGTTTGTCCATTCGGTTTTTTCCGAAATTTTGGATGAAATTTTTAGCTAAATCAACTACGATTGGGTATGCCTTGCCAGGTGTTGTAATTGCTATTGGGATTTTAGGTCCCTTAACATTCTTAAAAGAATGGTTTCCGGATATATTCAAATATCTGGTTTATTTTTTGGCATTTGCATACGTGGTAAGATTTCAAGCAGTTTCTTTCAATGGATTAAGAAGTTCTTTACAAAAAATCCCATTGAATTTGCACGAGGCTTCAAGATCACTTTCTAAGCCCTTTTGGAGAAGTCTATGGGACATTGAGATAAAGTTATTGAAACCTGCCTTATTGAGTGCATCCCTTTTAATTTTTGTGGATGTTTCAAAGGAGCTTCCATTGACCATGATGTTTCAATCCTTTAATTTTGAAACGCTCGCAATTAGGTCTTATATGTTGATGCAAACTGATGGTGCAGTCTATCAATCCGCAGTTCCTTCAGTTATAATAGTATTAATTGGTCTGTTACCCCTAATATTAATTCATTTTTTAACCAGAGAGAAATGATGCATTTCAAAGTAGGAGAGATAAATAAAAGATTTGGCAAAAAGGAAGTTTTGTCAAATATTAGTTTTGGGATGAATAAAGGGGAGATTATCGCCTTGATGGGGGAAAGTGGTTGTGGTAAATCTACTTTACTTCGGATTATTGCTGGATTTGAATCGGCAGATGCAGGAGCGATATTTCTGAACAATAAGGAAATACAAAATATGGTTCCTCATAAGCGGAAAATTGGTATGTTTTTTCAAGATTACGCCTTATTTCCACATATGACCGTATTTGAAAATATAGCATATGGTATTCGCTCCCAGTCCAATTTTGAATCCAAAGTGAAAGAATTGGTAGGCATGTGTGAATTGGATGGTTTGGAAAATGTGTATCCTCATGAAATCTCAGGAGGACAAAAACAAAGAGTGGCATTGGCTAGAGCTTTAGCACCTGATCCTGATATATTGTTATTGGATGAACCTTTCTCCAATATTGATACCATTCTTAGAGAAAACTTGCGTCTAGAGCTTAAAAGGATGTTGAAAGGCCGTGATATGTCTGTTATTATTGTGAGTCATGATATTGAAGATGCTTTGGTTTTGGCAGATAAGGCGGTGATACTGCATGAGGGTATTATTATTCAAGAAGGCGATATTCGTGAATTATATGAGAAACCTTCCAATGATTTTGTAGCACAGTTTGTTGGAGATGTGAATATTTTGGAAGGTTTACAAACTGGCAATGGATTAAAGATTGGTGAGGCTATTCTTCAATGTAAAATAAAAGATGCCGAATCAGAAAAGATTCGTTTAGCCGTTAGGCCAGAAAATATATCATTATTCCCGGGTATTGAAACTTCGAGTAATTACAAAATAAAACAAATTATTTTTAAAAGATCCTATAGTGTTGTTGAATTGGAACAGGGGGGTAACAAGGTTCTAGTTCATCTTTCCAATAGTAATGATTGGTCTGAAGGAGATTATTGTCAACTTGCAATTGAAGCCTATCATATCTTAAAATAAAGCGTAACTAAAATTATTATTCAACTCAAGTATACTTCTGTAAAATGAATTAGTGGAATTCAAGTACTTTCAGTATATTTGCAGGCAATTCACTCAAAATAATTGCACAATATGAAATCTATTTTCGCTGACCGTTTTATAGAGGAAGGTCTTACCTACGATGATGTTCTTCTAGTTCCTTCTTATTCAGAAGTATTACCTCGAGACGTAAATATCACAACACAGTTTTCTAGAAATATTCGTTTGAATGTTCCTATTATCGCTGCGGCTATGGATACTGTATCAGAATCTGATTTGGCTATTTCAATTGCTAGAGAGGGTGGTATTGCTGTGTTGCATAAAAATATGTCAATTGAACAGCAAGCGATTGAGGTACGAAAGGTGAAAAGATCGGAGAGTGGGATGATCTTAGATCCAGTAACGCTAAGTGTAAATTCAAACGTTGGTGATGCCAAACGTATGATGAAGGAAAACAAAATTGGAGGTATTCCTATCGTCGACGATTCAAAAAAACTTATTGGTATAGTTACCAATAGAGATTTGCGTTTTGAAAAAGAATTGGAAAGACAAATTTCTGAAGTAATGACTTCGGGAAATTTGGTAACAACTTCAGAATCGACTTCATTAAAAGAAGCTGAAGTTATATTACAGCAGTATAAAATTGAGAAATTACCTGTTATAGATCGAAATAATACGTTAGTGGGTCTGATTACTTTCAGAGATATTATTAAGATCAAAGAACAACCAATGGCGTGTAAGGATTCTTATGGAAGATTACGTGTAGCTGCTGCAGTTGGAGTTACCAACGATGTATTGGATAGAGTTGGAGCACTACAAGTGGCAGGAGTGGATGCTGTAGTATTAGATACGGCGCATGGACATACCAAAGGAGTGGTAGATGTTCTTAAGAAGATAAAAGCGAATTTTCAAGATATTGATGTTGTAGTTGGAAACGTAGCTACTGCCGAAGCAGCCAAATATTTGGTAGATGCCGGTGCAGATGCTGTAAAGGTTGGTATAGGACCAGGTTCTATATGTACTACTCGTGTAGTTGCAGGTGTAGGAGTTCCTCAATTCACCGCAGTAATGATGGCTGCAAAGGCAATAGAGGGAAGTGGAGTTCCTGTGATTGCTGATGGTGGAATTAGATTTACTGGTGATATTGCTAAAGCTATTGCAGCAGGTGCTGATTCAGTAATGTTAGGGTCATTATTAGCAGGTACAGAAGAAGCTCCAGGTGAAACTATCATCTTTGAAGGTAGAAAATTTAAATCATACAGAGGTATGGGGTCCATTGATGCTATGAAAGCAGGATCAAAGGATAGATACTTCCAAGATGTTGAAGATGATGTAAAGAAATTAGTTCCAGAAGGTATTGTAGGAAGAGTTGCCTATAAAGGTATGTTAAGTGAAGTAATGTACCAATTTATTGGTGGTCTAAGAGCTAGTATGGGATACAATGGAGCTGCAGACATCTCAAAATTAAAATTGGCGAAATTTGTTAGAATAACTACCGCAGGGATAAACGAAAGTCACCCTCATGACGTTACTATTACACGTGAAGCACCGAATTATTCAAGATAAATTTATTAATTGATGAAAAAGATTTTATTAACATTGACTTTGGCTTGCGCAGGAATTATTGCACAAGCACAAGATCAAAATGATGCAATTTTAACTATAGATGAAAACAATTATTCTGTTGAAGAATTTTTGCATGTCTATAATAAAAATAGAGATTTAGCACAGCAATTGGATCCTAAAAGTATGGATGAGTACATGGATCTTTTTGTTAATTTTAAATTAAAAGTTTTAGATGCTCAGGCCAGTGGTCTGGATACAACTGAAATTTTTATTACTGAACTAAAGGGATATAGACATCAATTGTCGAAACCGTATTTGGAGGATAGGGAAGTAGAAGCTAATCTTCTTATGGAGGCGTATGAACGTATGAAATTTGAAATACGTGCTAGCCACCTATTAATTAAGGTTGGTCAAGAAGCTTCTTCTGCGGATACTTTAAAGGCATACAACAAAGCCATGATGGTTTATGGCAAACTTCAAAATGGGACTAGTTTTGAAGATATGGCTGTTGCTTTTTCGGAGGATCCTAGCGTAAAGCAAAATAAGGGAGACCTTGGTTATTTTTCTGCTTTAAGCATGGTGTACCCATTTGAAACTGCTGCGTATAACACTGCTCCAGGAAGTTTCTCTAAACCTATTCGTACTAACTTTGGATATCATATATTAAATGTGGTTGATAAAAGACCAAATCCAGGTAGAGTGAAGGTTGCTCATATCATGATAAAACACGGTAGTGATGAATCTAGAGCCAATTCAGTACAAGAGGTAAAGAAGAAAATTGATGAACTTCATACAAAAGTTGTTGCTGGGGAGGACTTTTCTGAATTAGCGAAAACGTATTCTGAAGACAAACAAACGGCTAGAGATGGTGGTGCATTACCTTGGTTCGGCACCAATAAAATGGTCCGTGAATTCGAAGAGGCAGCCTTTGCATTAAAGGAAGTAAATGAAGTTTCTAAGCCAATTAAATCTTCTTATGGTTGGCATATTATTAAATTATTGGATATAGAAAAAATTCAATCATTTGATGATGAAAAGGCAAAACTTAGAAAGAAATTACAACGTAACGATCGCTCTTACAAAAAGAAAAAGGTGTACGCTGATAAGCTTAGAAAGGAGTATAACTATTCTTTGAATAAAAGAAATCTTGATCGTTTGAAAAGGTTAGTAAGTCAAAAGGATTTTATGAATCCTGATTGGGATTTGGAAAAAAAGACTAAATATTACCAAAAAGAACTATTTAGTTTTGATTCAAAAAAGTATACTCAAAAGGATTTTATTAAAGTCTTAAGAGCTAGAATGAAAGAATTATCTACAACGAATGATCAACAAAAGTTCATTCATGCAGCATTGGAGGCATTTGTGGATAATCAAGTACTTAGCTATGAAAATTCCATTCTAGAGGATAAGTATTTAGATTTTAGAATGTTGCTACAGGAATACCATGATGGTATGTTGTTATATGAAATTTCAAAGAAATTGGTTTGGGATAAGGCGTCAAGTGATACTTCTGGATTGGAGAATTTCTTCGAGCTAAATAAAGACAATTATATGTATGGTGATCGTTTGGATGCAGGAACATACACTTGTGCCAATGAGAAGCTTGCAAATAAGGCGGCTAAATATCTTAAAAAAGGAAAATCCAATGATTGGATTGCCGAAAAATTAAATAAAAAGTCTAGCCTTAATTTCTCTCACGACAACGGTTTATATGAGAGAGGAGATCATGAATTGGTAGATGTAATTGAGTGGAGTGAAGGTGTTTCTTCATATAGCATTGAAACTTCAGGGAGAGTATCTTTTGTATTTGTAAATAAGGTATTGGCTCCAGAGCATAAAGAATTCTCAAATATTAGAGGATTGGTTATTTCTGATTACCAAAAGTATTTAGAAATGGAATGGTTGGATACATTAAAACAAGATCATTCTGTTGAAATTAACCAATCAATTTTTGAAGCAGTAAAAGCAGGCCAGTACAACTAGAATTTATTCCTAAATCGACAAATGGTTGGTTATCGTGAAAGAATAGTATCATTGAATAACGTCCAATTGCGATTGGGTATATTTGTTATACTCATAATTTTAATCAGCTCATCTTGTTCATCATCTGGTGTTCGGGATGAGCTGATTGTTGCTAGAGCTGGTAGTCAGTATCTAAAGAAAACGGATCTTGAAGGTGTAGTACCTAAAGGGTTGAGTAGAAAGGATAGTTTACTTTTTGTAAAAAGATATATTGATAATTGGGCCAGGGAAGAAATTCTCATGGAGCAAGCCATCTTTAATCAAAAGGACTCCGAAGAGGAAATAGATCATCTTGTAGAGCATTATAGGAGATCCCTCTTAAAACAAAGGTATATTGATGCCTATGTTAAACAAAACCTCGATACCTTAATTAATAGGAATCAACTTGAGGATTACTATCAGGCAAATTTGCCTCATTTTACGCTAAGGGAAACCATCGTACGACTTCGGTATATCAAGGTTAGTAAAATGGCTCCAAAGTTAGAGGAGTTGATAGAGCGATTGGAAATAGGTGATCCTGATGATCTTGAATGGTTGGAAGAATATAGTCTTCAGTTTTCTCGAAGACATTATTTTAAGGATCATAAATGGACTGCTCTAAGTGATATTGCGGAGCAATTACCAATTAAAGAATTTAAAAAAAACCTCATTTTAGAGGAAAAAGGAGTTGTTCAGTTTGAAGATAAAAACGACCTTTATCTGTTAAAAATAGTTGATTATGCAATAAAAGACGAAATTTCACCTTTAGCTTTTGTGAAAGATCGTGTGAGGAGTTTAATTTTACATCAGCGAAAATTGGAAATTACCAATGAGTTGGAGGAAGAATTGTTCCAAAGTGCATTGAAAGAAGACAAATTTGAATTGTATTATGAAAATAACGTGGACTAAGAATCTATTGTGTTTATTGGGGTTGATTACTTTTTTTAGTGCAAATGCACAAAAAACGGTGATTGATGAGGTGATTGCTGTTGTGGGGAAAAATGCAATTTTTCTACATGATTTTGAACAACAGGTAATACAATATCAAAGTCAAGGACTAACCGTAACACCCGAATTGGAGAGTCAGATATTAGAGGACTTATTAATTCAAAAATTATTGATTCATAAAGCCGACATCGATAGTATTGTTGTAGATGAGTTTGAAATCGACAGTGAAGTTGAGAGCAGATTGCGTTATTTCGAACAACAGATAGGAGGTAAAGAAGAATTGGAGGCTTATTTCAAGAAGAGTATTTCTGAAATAAAAGAGGAACTTCGTGAACCTTTAGAAGATCAAATGAAGTCTCAAAGAGCAAAATGGGCTGTAATGGAAGGTAGTTCTATTACTCCTGCCGAGATAAATAGATATTTCTATGGAATACCAAAGGACAGTCTTCCTATTGTCAATGATCAAGTGGAAATTGGACAAATATTGAGGTTTCCACCAGCAAACATTACGGCTGTTAAAGAAACTAAGCAAAAGCTTATGGATTTGAAAAACCGTGTACACAACGGTGAGAGCTTTGAAACCTTAGCGATTCTTTATTCAGAAGATCCAGGTTCATCCAGAAATGGAGGTTTATACCGTGGGGTGAAAAGAGGGATGTTCGTTAAAGAATTTGAAAGCGTAATGTTTAGTCTGAAGGTCAATGAAATTTCAGATGTTTTTGAAACAGAATATGGGTACCATATTGTTCAGCTTATTGCCAGATCTGGTGAGGAAGTAGATGTAAGACATATTCTAATTTCTCCAAAAATTGGACAGGATGATCTTATTGAGACAAGGGACTTCTTAGATAGTTTAAAAAGTATCATAGAGGATGAAGACATTACATTTGAGGAAGCTGCTAGAAAATTTTCAGATGATGAAAAGACTAAAAATAATGGTGGTGTACTAATTAATGATCAACTAGGAAGTACTTTTTTCGAAATAGAAAAAATGGAACGTACTTTGAGTACTGCTATTGAAGATTTGGAATTGGATGAAATTTCTGCACCCATGTATATTAAAGCAGAAGATGGTAAGGAAGCTTATAGAATTCTTTATATTAAAAATAGAAAGGAAAAACATATAGCCAATTTAAAAGATGATTATCAGCGTATTCAATCAATGGCCTTAAGTGACAAGCAGTCGAGAATTATGGAAGAATGGGCAAATGATATGATCAAGCAAACATTTGTGAAAATATCAGATGATTTTAAGTCTTTGAAATTTAAATATAATTGGACAAAATAATATAGAATGGCTGAATCATTAGATGCACAATCGATTGATGAACTAGGGAACAAATATCACCTATTAAGGGCTGAAATTTCTAAAGTAATTGTAGGTCAAGATTCTGTTGTTGAAGAATTGATTATTTCGATTTTCAGCAATGGTCACTGCCTTTTAGTTGGTGTTCCTGGATTGGCTAAAACTCTTTTGGTGAATACCCTATCTAAAGCATTAGGACTGAGTTTTAATAGAATCCAGTTTACGCCGGATTTGATGCCTAGTGATATAATTGGAACTGAAATTTTAGATCAGAATAAGCAATTTAAGTTTGTGAAAGGTCCTTTGTTTTCCAATATTATTTTGGCTGATGAGATAAATAGGACTCCTCCCAAAACGCAGTCAGCCTTATTGGAAGCAATGCAAGAGAAGTCGGTAACTATGGCAGGTAAATCCTATGATTTGGGTAAGCCATTTTTTGTATTAGCTACTCAGAATCCCATAGAGCAAGAGGGGACCTATCCATTACCGGAGGCACAATTGGATAGATTTATGTTCCAAATTCAGGTGGAATACCCTAGCTATGAGGAAGAAGTTGAAATTGTAAAAAATACAACCTCCAATAAAAAGGTAAGTCTAAATCAAGTAATTTCTTCTGACGAGATCTTACATATTCAAGAATTGATTAGAAGAATGCCAATTGCGGATAATGTGTTAAAATATGCAGTTCGTTTAGCGGCGAAAACCAGACCGGGAATGAAAGATACTCCGGAAATTGTAAATAAATATATCACATGGGGTGCTGGACCAAGGGCTTCTCAATACTTGGTATTAGGAGCTAAGTCTTATGCTGCCATTCATGGGAAATATTCCCCAGATATTGAGGATGTTCAAGCGGTTGCCTTATCTATTTTAAGGCACCGTGTATTAAGAAATTATAAGGCTGAAGCTGAAGGATATAGTTTAGAAGCTATTTTGAATTCACTTTTCTAAGCTTTTTACGAATAAGGAAAAAGCTCCAAATAAAATTTGGAGCTTTTTTTATGATTTCAGTTGTGGTTTTAAGTCTTCGAAATATGTTGCGGCAGGTATTAACCTAGAGCCGTACCAAGAGAAAAATTCTCCATCTACCAGATGAATCTCTGCTTCAGGGAACAATGCTTCCAATTCTCTTTTGTTCTTTTCTTTAAAGGGATATGGTTCGGAGGAAAGAAATATAAAATCGGGATTTAGCGCTTTGATCCTTTCCTGGCTAATCTCAGGATACCTTCCCGGTAAGATCGTTGCCTTATTTTCGAGACCTATATAGGATAAAACATGGTCTATAAAAGTATTTTTTCCAGCCAGCATGTACGGCTTATTCCAAATAAAATACAAACATGTGCCCGTTTTTTCTTTTGAGTAGAGTGATTGCCACTTCTTTTTCCCTTCTTCAATAATTTTATTTGAAATGGACGCTCTATTTAGCAATTTCCCTAGTCTGTCGATCATGTCCCAAGCTGAATCCAGATCCTTGATATCACTTATCCAAACTGGAAATTCTTTGGCTAAAGTTTCAATTTGATCTTGTTGATTTTCCTCCTTATTGGCTATGATAAGGTCTGGTTTAAGTTCCCTTATTTTATCAAAATTTAGATCTTTAGTACCTCCAATATGTTCTATTTCCCTTCTAATGTTTTTCGGATGTACGCAAAATTTGGTAAGGCCAATTAAGTTTTCTTTAAGACCTAAATCAATCAATAATTCTGTTTGAGAAGGAACAAGTGAGATAATTCTTTGTGTAGATTTTATCTCGATTTCTCTTCCCATTTGATCTGTTATAATAGGCATCTTTTATTCGAAATTTAATGCTTTAACAGGTTGGATGTATTTTACGAAATAGGATGGTCCAACAAGAATTAATGCGCATATTAATAGTGTTCCAAGATTGAGTAATAATATCTCGGTAATTCCGATGGATACTGGAACGTATGAAACATAATAGGTGCTGGCATCCAATGGAATGATGTGCCAATAATATTGAACAATGCAAAAACTGATACCTATTAGATTTCCCCAAAATAAACCTCTTAGAATTAAGTAAAATGCGTTGTAGATGAATATTTTACGTATACCCCAATCATCTAGACCGATGGATTTTAAAACTCCAACCATTTGTGTCCTTTCTAAAATAGTGATTAGGAGAGCAGAAATCATATTTATGGAGGCGACCATGGAGATAATTACCAAAAGAATATAAATATTTGTATCAAACATTTCCGTCCAAAGGAAAATATCTGGATAGAGTTCTCTTACAGATTTGGTTTGAATATCAAAAGGACTGATCTCAGAGAGTTCAGCAGTTCGCAGGTCAAGGTTAGCGTAATCTTCTATGTATACTTCCAGGAATGCAAATTCTTTTTCATTCCAATTATTCAAATTTTGAATTTGACGAAGATCACAAAATACAAACATATTATCCGTGTCTACACCTAATTCATATAATCCTGTAATGGTGAATTTTTTCACCCTACTATTTCCGCTATTATCATTGATGAAATAAAGGTCAATTTTATCCCCTATCTGATAATTCATCTGTCGAGCCAAAGTGGCAGAAATCACCACTTCTTTGCTTGCTTTTTCACTAGATAGATCGGGTACCATTCCTTCAGATAGAAAGGGCTGAATGTATCCCCATGAATTGGGGGTTTCCATACCCTTTAAGATAATCCCACTAAAATCTACTCCATTTTTAGCAATCCCAGTTTTGTAACCTGACTTTTGAATATGAATATACTCCGGTTTTTGAGCTAGTTCAAAAATAAAGGAGTCTGTAAGATTGATGGGGCTGAAGTCATAGGAATTGTTCAAATCATATCTGCTGAGTTGCACATGACCTGAAATGGCTATCATCTTATTCCTTATTTCCTTTTGTAGGCCATATCCACTGGCAATGGCAATAATCATGACAATAATACCGATGGCTATAGAGCTAATTGAAACCGTAATAATTGGTTTTGAAATGCTATCTTTACTCAGCCTATCTCGGATGATTCGTTTCGAAATGAAAAATGGAAAGTTCAAATTTTTAGCCTTTGTTCAATTAATTAGTAGCTCTAGATGTATACAGATTCCCTAGCTTGTTTAAATAATTTGCCGAATTGTGTTATTCAGATTCTCAAAGATATTAAAATCTATTGCATAGTCCTTATTTTATCTGGTCATGCTTTTGCTTGTGGTTCGGAAAATAAATCAAAAAATAGAATAGTTACAAAAGAAATCAGAACAGGGGCTCATGCTATAAAAGAATATGGATCAAAATTAATAGGGAAAAATGTTGCTCTTGTAGCCAATAAAAGTAGTAGAATTGATCATGTACATCTTGTTGATTCATTGCGATCGTATGGTGTGAATTTGGTTAAAATATTTGCTCCTGAGCATGGGTTCAGGTCCAATGCAGATGCCGGAGAACATATTCAAAATGACATTGATCCCAATACAGGAATTCCCATTGTGTCCTTGTACGGGAAAAATAAAAAGCCTTCTCGTGAAATGATGGAGGGTATTGATGTTGTTGTATATGACATTCAGGATGTAGGGGTAAGATTCTACACCTATATTTCTACATTACATTATGTTATGGAGTCTTGTGCTGAATTGGGAATACCGCTATGGGTACTCGATAGGCCAAATCCAAATGGAGATTATATAGATGGTCCAATTCTAGATACAGCTTTTAAGTCCTTTGTGGGGATGCATCCAGTACCTGTTGTGTATGGATTAACCGTAGGAGAATATGCTCAAATGATAAATGGTCAAGGTTGGTTGAAAGATGGTGTTCGATGCGAATTGAACATTCAAAAATGTGAAAATTATACGCGTGATATGGTCTATGATTTACCGGTAAAACCTTCTCCAAATTTACCCAACTATCAATCAATTAGATTATATCCGTCCCTCTGTTTTTTTGAGGGAACATCCGTAAGTGTTGGTAGGGGAACTTCTTTTCCTTTTCAGGTATATGGTGCTCCATTTTTGAAGGGACCTTTTCAATTCACTCCAAAATCTGGTGCAGGATCAAAATATCCTAAACATGAGAACAGTTTATGTAAAGGAGAGGATCTAAGAGATGTTCAGTTGTCATCCATTAATTTGGATTGGTTGATTTTAGCTTATAATCAGAAAACAGAATCTTTTTTCAATTCCTTTTTTGAAAAATTAGCTGGTACAGATCAATTGCGTAAACAAATTGAAATGGGGGCTAATGTTATGGAAATTAAAGCTTCCTGGAAGGAGAGCTTAATGGAATATGACAATATGAGAAGAAAATATATGATATATAATTAAGGGTATAAATGAAGAATATACATTCAACTTAATAGCTATCAAGAAATTGTAGTATAGGTGTACTGGTATTGGTTATAACCTTTCCTAAATCCTGGTGAAATTAATTAGTGATGGAGATCAGAAAAGTCAAGAATGTGCTCTAAATTAGATTCCAAGCCTTCAAATACTACGATATCTGGCTGTACTTTTTCGATAATGGTTTTGTTTAATTTATACTGCCATGCATCAAAAATAAAAACAGTTTCTTTAAAATATTCCCTCACAAAAGGCATCATCTGTTCACCAAAGGAATCTCGAATGAACAGTACTCTAAGGCCATCTTTTATACTGGTATTTTCAAACCTTCTTTCGTATTCCCAAGGATAAGGAAATCCAGAGATATTTTGGAAGCCATATTTTTCAATTTCCTGAGAGGAATATTGTTCTATTAAAGGAAATTGACGAGACTCACTCAGTTCATCTATTCCCATTACCGTTCTGTGGAATCCAATTTGTGATATGCTATCACTCCATTGATAATTAGGAGGATCGATGAAAGTATGTTTGGGGAAATCTGCTTTAATTTTAGATATTAACATTTCCGTAGTAAGCTGTCCTGATCTTAAATTCCAGTGATTGTCAAGTTTGTAATAAAGCTTCGTGTTTTCCTTTATCTTAATCATTTCAGGAACAGGATCAATAATTCTATCGTTAATGGTATCGCTAAAGGTATCCATCAATTGAACAATCCTCCTTTTATCTCCTGGGATTATATTTAGAGGCAATTTATCGGCATATACATGATGTTTTATTGGCGCAACAACCCAGTACATTTTAATATCCATGGAATCCAAATAATTAATTCTATGTCTCCATTCTCGTTCAAAGGATTGGATTGTATTATTTGAAAAATCATGTTCCCCTTTGTAAATGGCCATTTCTTTAAAGGCCATAAAGTACCAATCGTTGCTGCCAATTATGGTTTTATCAGGATGAGGGGAGATATTAAAATAATGGTATTTGAATCGATGGAAGATATCTAATAATGGAGATCTAAAGGGAAAATTATCATTCCAATAGGATTCACAATCGTTTGGGATGTTCTTTAGATTAGATAGATATAAACCCATAGCATTCCTGATATTCCTGTTTTCTTCTTTCCTGTCAAAGGTCCAAAAGCCGAATAGGCTATTTAGAAGTGGCAAAAACAGAATTCCCAAAAATAGTATTGGGAGCTGATATTTTAAAGGTTGTCTTGCTTTCTTCATGACTAAAATCGGAAATAAATGAAAGGGTTATAAGAACCAGAATTGATATAAATCACGGACAAAACAAATAGGGTTATTATCCCCATGTCTTCAGTAAATCTACCAAGTTTAGGTGCTAATAGTTGAATTTTTGAAACCTGATCTTTAAGCAATTTGAAAAATTGAGTACAGGATAAAGCAGCCAATAGTAAAATAAGTATCTTTTCATTATCCAGATAGGAAAAGAAGTGAGCTCTTGGATAGGATCCAATTCCGAAAAGTTTCCCAATGTATTTCAGTGCATCTTGAATGTGTTCTATTCTAAATAGTACCCAGGCAAGCATTACTATTAGCATGGTATAACTCCAACTTACAATTTTGGGTACTTTGCTAAGTATTTTTTCAAGTCCTAATTTTTCCAATATTAAAAAAGAACCATGGAATAATCCCCAAAGCACAAAACTCCATGTTGCCCCATGCCAAATCCCAGTTAATAAGAATACCATGATTAAATTGAAATAGGTACGGTTCAGTCCGTCTCTGTTTCCACCCAAGGGGATATATACATAATCTCTAAACCAGGTGGAAAGCGAAATGTGCCAGCGACGCCAGAATTCCTTTATGCTTTTTGAGATATATGGAAAGTTGAAGTTTTCCAAAATTTTGAAACCGAATAATCGTCCCAATCCTATTGCCATATCAGAATATCCTGAAAAGTCAAAATAGATCTGAAATGAATAGGCTACAATTCCTAACCAGGCAATAGGACTATTTAGAAATTCATTTGGACTATCCATTATTGAATCTGCAATGGATCCACAGGTGTTGGCAAATATAATTTTTTTGAATAAGCCAAGAATAAAGCGGGAGATACCAGATCTAAACAATTCTATGCTTTCCTCTCTATGTCTTATTTGATTTACAATATCGTTGTACCTAACGATAGGGCCTGCAATTAACTGTGGAAATAAGCTCGTATAAAGTGCAACACTTAATAAATTAGATTTTTCAGTATTTGCTCCTCTGTACACATCCCATAATAAGGACATTTGTTGAAATGTGAAAAAGGAAATACCCAATGGTAATAGTATTCCTTGGAGGGGAAGTGGAGTGAACTCATTGGAGAAAATTGTACCTAATCCATTGATATTTCCTATTATAAAGTCTAGGTATTTAAAAACTACAATAATTAGGACATTAATTATGAGACCTATCCCGAGCCATGTCTTTTTGGATTTCGAGACTTTTTCAATCCTTTTTACAATCCCATAATTAATGCAAATTGATGCAATTAATATTGCGCTATATTGAATGCCTCCCCATGCGTAAAAAAATAGGCTGGCTAAAAGCAATAGCACATTCCGATACTTCTTTGGAATTAAATAGTAGAATAAAAGTAGGAGTGGTAAGAATACAAAGAGAAAAATTAGACTACTAAATAACATGTAATTTTCAATTTAGGATCAAAGATGTTGAGTGTTTAAAGAATATACTAGGCAATAATTAATAGTCTCAATAGATTCACTTTCTGTAAGCTACATTGGTTTAATTCAAGGCTAAATTTAATTTAAAAAATTGAAATGGTCTTATTGTGCTAAAATTGTTTTTATCTGAATTACAGCGAATAGGGAATACTGTACTTCTTCCTCCTTTCTATTATGCTAATTAGTGTATAATCTATCTATATAGAACATTATTAACCGCTAAAAATGTGAGGTTTAATTAAATTCCTTTAGATAATGTATGCGTGCATAATAAAAATTATGTATATTTAATAGTACACCAAAATAAATACCAAAGACCATGAAAGATTCAGATATTCGATTCGAAATTGATTCACAAATTAGATCGGCATGGCACGCTATTTCAAGAATGTATAATGAAAAAGCCAAGAATTATGGGGTAACTACTTCTTTAGCGTTTACCTTATTAAATGTTGGCAAAGACGGTGTTTTGTCTACACAATTAGGTCCTGCTATGGGTATGGAGGCTAGAAGCTTAACCAGAACATTAAAGCGTATGGATGAATTGGGGTTGATCAATAAAGTAAGTGATCCAATTGATAGGAGGAAGGTTAGAATTACCCTCACAGAATTTGGACTTGAAAAGAGGAAAGAGGCTGCCATTGAGGTCAAGAAATTCAATCAGTTGATTTATGAAGAAATAGGAGTGGAAAAGATGGACGTTTTTTTTGAAGTGATGGATGTGGTGTTAAAAAGGGTAAGTAATATTCAAAAAGAAAAATCAAAATGAAATTAGAAATTAAAAAAGTGGCAGTCTTAGGTGCTGGAGTAATGGGAGCTCAGTTGGCTTGTTTGATGGCTAATGCGGGTTTGAAAGTAATTCTTTTTGATAGAGTAGTGGATGAAAAAGATCCAAACTTCTTGATTAAGGATGCTTTAAAGAAGTGCACTAAAATGAAGCCTGCCCCTTCATTTACTAAGGATTTAATCCAATCTATTGAAATAGGTAATTTCGATTCCGACTTGGACTTATTGAAGGATGTTGACTGGGTGATAGAAGCGGTGGTTGAAAATCCACAGATTAAATTAGCACTGTATGAAAAGTTATTACCCTATCTCTCTAAAGAGGTTATTTTTTCATCCAATACCTCGGGAATTTCTATTAATACCTTATCTGAGTTATTCCCTGAAGCCTTAAGGAATAGATTCTGTGGGACCCATTTTTTTAATCCCCCAAGATATTTAAAACTATTGGAGATTATTCCAAGTAAAGACACTGACCCTTCGTTAATTCAATTCTTAATGGAATTTGGGGAGCGTCGGCTAGGAAAGCGAACAGTATTGTGTAAAGATACTCCGGCCTTTATTGCAAATCGAGTTGGAGTAGGTGCTATCATGCATATCTTTCAGCTTTGGGAGGGAAGTGGGTTCACCATTTCAGAAATAGATGTTTTGACCGGGAGTTTAATTGGGAGACCCAAAACGGCAACTTTTAAGACCTGTGACTTAGTAGGCTTGGATACCTTGGTTATGGTGTCAGATTATCTTAAACAAACTTGTCCGAATGATAATTTTAGTGGGTATTATGAAGTTCCAAATTTCGTTAGAAAAATGGTTGCCGACGGTCGAATTGGAGATAAAGTAAGACATGGATTTTATCAAAAGGTAAAAAGTGATGAGGGTAAAACCATTCGAAAATACTATGATCCAAAATCGGGTGAATTATACGATTGGAAAAAAGAGATAATTCCGGAATTGGCAGAGGCTTATCAAATTAAGAATTTGGCTAAACGTTTGAGGTATTTGGTTGAAATGAATGGATCAATAGGTGATTTTTATAGGGAGATGTTATATGGAACATTTGCTTTTGTTGCTGATAAAGTACCCGAAATTGCAGATGATATTTATAAAGTAGACGACGCGCTCAAAACTGGTTTTGGTTGGGAATTGGGTCCATTTGAAATGTGGGATGCCATTGGGGTAGAACATGTTGTTTCTGGAATGAAGCAATTAAATATTCCGATTGCCGATTGGGTATCCAATATGATAGAAAATGGGCGTACTTCATTTTATACTACCAAGGATAACTTAAAGGAGCAATATGATTTATTAACTAAGAACTTTGTAAAGGTACCTAGACATACATTGTATTTTAACTTGAAGGATCATAAATCTTCTGTTGTGTGGAAAAATGACGATTGTTCCATATATGATTTAGGAGATGGTGTTCTGAACTGTGCTTTTCACAGTAAAATGAATACACTTGGATCTGAAGTCTTAGAAGGAATTAATGCTGGAATAGACTTGGCCGAATCAAAATACAAAGCATTAGTTATTGCCAATCAAGGACAAAATTTTTCAGTCGGTGCAAATTTAGCCATGGTATTTATGCTTGCCCTGGAACAAGAATGGGATGAATTGGATTTTGCTGTTCGCGTATTCCAGGATACAACGATGAGATTGAGGTATAGTAGCATTCCTACCGTGGTGGTTCCTCATGGATTCTGTTTTGGAGGTGGAGCAGAAGTTATTTTACATGCCGATAGAGTACATGCTAGTTCTGAATCCTATATCGGATTGGTGGAAGTTGGAGTTGGTTTAATTCCCGGAGGTGGTGGAATTAAAGAGTTTGCAAAGGTTGCTTCAGATGCTTATTATGCCGGTGACATTCAGTTGCCAATGCTAAAGGAAAAATATTTGCAAATCGCGATGGCTAAAGTCGCTACTTCTGCATTGGAGGCAATGGATATGGGCTACCTTAAAAAAGGAAGAGATACGTATTCATTGCAATCAGATTTTTTAATTCCACAAGCTAAAGATATTGCCTTAGGGATGGCTTCTAGTTATGTTCCACCTGTACAAGGAAAAAACACTCTAGCGCTGGGGAAACAGGGATTGGGAATGTTTATGGTAGGTGCAGATTCGATGGAGTTTACAAAATATATATCAGCGCATGATAAGCTGATAGCTGAAAAGTTGGGATATGTTATTTGCGGAGGAGATCTATCAAAACCTACCAATGTATCTGAGCAATACTTATTAGATCTGGAAAGAGAGGCATTTTTATCTCTTCTGGGAGAAGAAAAAACATTACAACGTATTGAACACATGTTGAATACGGGTAAACCTTTAAGAAATTAAACTATGAATGTATATATATTAAACGGATACAGGTCAGCAGTAGGTAAAGCTCCTAGGGGAATGTTTAAGTCATTGCGTCCAGATGATTTAGCTTCTCAAGTGGTCCAGGGATTGATGAAAAAATACCCTTCCATTCCAAAGGAAGAAATTGACGATTGTATAGTTGGTAACGCAACTCCTGAAGCAGAGCAAGGTCTCAATATTGGTAGAATGATTTCTATGATGGGGTTAGATACTGTAAAAGTTCCTGGAATGACTATCAATAGATATTGTTCTTCAGGTCTTGAAACAATTGCCATTGCAGCTGCAAAAATCCAAGCCGGAATGGCAGATTGCATCTTAGCTGGAGGAGTGGAAACCATGTCTCCAATTCCCTTTGGAGGTTGGAGAATTGTTCCAAATTATGAAATATCAAAATCGAATCCTGATTGGTATTGGGGGATGGGAAATACAGCAGAAGCTGTAGCACAAAAATATCATATTGACCGTCAGTCACAAGATGAATTCGCTTATCATTCACATCAAAAAGCACTTGCGGCTCAAGCTTCAGGTAGATTTGAACAGGATATCTTACCTATTCAAATTCGGGAAGTGTATTTAGATGAGCAGGAGCAGAGACAAGAAAAGGATATTAGTATTACAAAGGATGAAGGTCCAAGAAAGGATACTAGTATTGAAGCGCTTTCCAAATTGAAACCTGTGTTTTCGGCGAATGGTACTGTTACAGCGGGTAATGCTTCACAAACATCGGATGGAGCTGCATTCGTATTAGTGGTTTCGGAAGAATTTTTAAAACGACATAATTTAGAACCTGATGCAAGGTTTATGTCCTATCATGTAAGTGGCTTGGAACCTAGATTTATGGGGATGGGCCCCATGTATGCAGTTCCAGAAGCGCTCACCAAAGCAGGATTGAAGCAATCTGATATTTCATTGTTCGAATTAAATGAGGCCTTCGCTTCACAATCTTTAGCAGTAATCAATGAATTGAAGTTAAATCCTGATTTGGTGAATGTCAATGGGGGAGCTATAGCTCTTGGGCATCCCTTAGGGTGTACTGGTTCTAAGCTTACCGTTCAGGTGTTGAACGAGTTAGAGAAAAGAAAGCAAAAATACGGAATGGTAACTATGTGTGTGGGGACTGGTCAAGGAGCTGCTGGTATTTTTGAAAGATTATAAACGAATTAATACTATTGGGATATGTTAGAAATAAGAGGAGGTGATTTTTTAACCAAACATACGAAAGCAGATCAAGTATTTATTCCTGAGGAATGGACAGAGGAACAGCGCATGATGGCTCAAACCTGTTCTGATTTCATAGAATCAGAAGTGAAACCCCGTTGGAACGATATTGATTCTATGAAAGAACCGGAATTGTTACCTCAATTGCTAAAAAAAGCTGGTGATCTTGGAATTTTAGCCTCATCAATACCAGAGGCGTATGAAGGATTGGGGTTGGATTTTAACACTTCTTTGTTGATGGCAGAGGAAATTGGGCATTCCAATTCATTTGCAGTTGCTTTAGCTGCACATACAGGTATTGGAACTTTACCGATTTTATATTTTGGTTCGGAAGAACAGAAGTTAAAATATTTACCAAAATTGGCTTCAGGTGAATGGTTTGCTAGTTATTGTCTTACTGAGCCAGGAGCAGGATCGGATGCTAATTCTGGAAAAACTAAAGCTGTATTGACCGATGATGGGAAATTTTATGAAATTACCGGTCAAAAAATGTGGATAACCAATGCAGGTTTTGCAGAGATATTCATTGTATTTGCACGTATTGAGGACGATAAAAATCTGTCTGCCTTTATTGTTGAAAAGGGCTTTGGCGGGATTACATTAAATCCTGAGGAAAAGAAAATGGGTATAAAGGGATCCAGTACACGTCAAGTTTTTTTTACCAAGACTAGAGTTCCTGTTGAGAATCTATTGGGTAAACGGAATAAAGGTTTTAAGATAGCTGTAAATATTTTAAATCTTGGAAGAATAAAATTGGGTTCTGCTGTTCTGGGAGGAGCTAAGGAAGCGCTTGTTTCATCAACCAATTATGGACTGGAAAGAAAGCAATTTGGAAATAGTTTAACGGATTTTGGGGCTATAAAATCCAAATTAGGAAAAATGTATTCCTATACATTTGCAGCGGAGAGTGCCATCTATAGAGCAGGATTTGATATAGACTGCTTTTATGATGAAAAGGTGAAAAATGGGATGGAAGAACACAAAGCACATTTGAAATCCCTTGAGGAATTTGCCATAGAATGTGCATTGATAAAAGTACATTCTTCAGAAATGTTGGATTTTGTGGTAGATGAAAATGTTCAGATTCATGGAGGGATGGGCTTTTCTGAAGAGGCTAAGGCTTCTAGAGCCTATAGGGACTCTAGGATCAATAGAATTTTTGAGGGGACCAACGAAATCAATCGAATGTTAACGGTGCAAATGCTTTTAAAGAAAGTGATGAGAGGGGATATTCCATTTATGGAAGAAGCTGAACAGGCCAGTAAACAATTGATGAAAATTCCTAAAAATAGCACAGATACATCATTCTTGGTTCAGGAGAGAGAGCAGCTCATGAAATTAAAGCAATTGGCTCTAATTGTTTCTGGAGCTGCAATACAAGAGTTACAGATGGAAATTCAAGAGGAGCAAGAGGTATTGATGTCTTTTGCAGATATTTTGATTGAGATATATGTACTTGAGTCTCTATTGCTGAGACTAGAGAAAATGCATACAATGGGAATCAAGGATGAAATGTTCTTAACCGCGATTATTCAAGACAATTTATTTCGTTCTGTTCCAAGGATAAGAACTGCAGCTGAAGAATCCGTTAGAAGGTTTGCAAAAGGGGATAAGGGACGTATATTAAATATGGCGATCAAACGATATACAAAATTACCAGATGTTGACATTATAGAGCAGCGTCGAATAATTGCCAATTATTGTATCAATAATAAGGGTGAATGGAAATAAAGAAATAGAAAAAAAGCCTGCTATTCAGCAGGCTTTTTTTCTATTTCTTAAAGTCTATATTACTTTTTAGAATTTTGTTGAAGTTGTAGTATTGGATAATAAAGTAATCTCCATTCATTCGGGCATACATCCTGTCATTATCTGGCTCTACGAATCGTTTATTCGATGCATCCAACATTTCATTCATTTTATAATAAGATCTAAGGGCTAATTCTTTTTGTCCTTTAGCTTTGATGGTCAAATCAAAATATGGTAACTGCTGTTCTAATTTCTCACCGTTTATAGGATCAGAATCTAAGATAAATCCTTCATGACGAATTTCACGGAAGGATGCCAGATATTCATTTACCTTTATAGGATCAAACTCCATATTCTCATTCAAATGATTTTTTAGGATATAGCTATTACCTTCTTTTGTAATACTAAATCCTAATTTATCCCCTAATCCGTAGTTCATACTTACAGATTCAATATCGATATTATCAATATTGAAAACTGAACGATCTCTCCATAAATATGGATTGGAATAAAATCTGGAATTTAAATAGCCATTATGGCCTGGTAGATGTATTGCATAAGGTTTAGCACCTCCTTTAAGGAGCATATAAGTCCCTAGATTATCTGGGGTATTATGCCCCACATAAAATACTTTATCCACTTTTCCATTTTTGAAAACTTCTACTTTAGAGGATTCAGCAGACATTTTTTTGATAACCTGTGTTTCCATTAACTTGGAGATAGGATTTTTTATCTCCATTCTTGACATGGTCTTAAGCAAAAGCTCTACATTTTTTTGGCGTGCTAAAAATTGATCATCGACTATCCATGTTCCGTCATTTTGTTTGCTCAAACTGATGCTGGATGGCGTTTTGGAAGAGATAATAATCTTATCTACCTCATCAATATTTTCAACACTAAAATCACGACGATCCATTCTGGTTTCATTAATCGTTGATCCATCGTTGGCATAATACCAAGCAACAGCTCCCAAAAGGATTAATGCCAATAGATATAATAAGTTCTTTTTCATAATTTTTTTCTAATAAGCTAAACCAATTCGTATTTATCGAGCATATCTTCTTCTACGCATCCAAATACTAATGATTCCAAACAAAATGACAATCATAATTGGAAGAATAGTATTAAAGGCTTTCCAGTAATTATATTCTTCATTTACCTTAGTTTTATCCAGTAATCTCAATTTAAGCTCTCTTGATCTTAGATTGATGACAGCATTGTCTTCCAATAAATAATCTACCGCATTTAATAGGAATTTTTTATTTGCATACTGTCTTTTTTCATAGCGATCATAACCTAATGGAAGTGGTTTACCGTTTTTTATTGCATTTCGAACAATGTCCCCATCAGAAACAACAATCATACGTGATGTTTTTCCATCCTCTATAAGCGGTAAATTTTGGTCTCCATTTGGTTTAATTCGATTCTTAAATAAAGACGAGAATTTCCCTTCCAATAACATGGCAACTGTCAACCTTCCGGCTTGAAAATTCTCTTGCTTTGGTTGTGAAAGTGCACTTTGGAGGCTTATTCTTGACGGTGTATTTGTCTTCCCGGTATATGGTGAAGTCTGTAAAAGAATAGTTTTCTTTATTCCTTTTGTTTTGATTGTATCAATACTTGATGCAAAAGTCAATTGAATTGCGTCAAGGTTATTGGTAATGGCATGTTTACTGTCGGGAATAATTAGAGGGAAATAAAACCAAGGCATTAGTTGCCATTGGGGTTGATTGTTTACCTCAGCAATATTTAATGGAATTTTAGCACATGTAATATCTGTTAGAATATCGGTATTGATTCGTACCCCATATTTAAATAGTTGATCTTCCAATCCTAATTCACGCATTGGGAAGGCCATTGTTTCCATACGGCTACTAAGACTATCCATTTCAGCTTGAACAGCATCTATTAACCACATTATTTTCCCCCCATTCATCAGGTATTGGTCGATAAAATATTTATCTAGATCTGAAAATGAGCTTCTTGGTTTAGCTATAATAATAGCTTGGAATTTTTTTAGAGAAGAGAGTTTTTTCCTTAATAAATACTCACCGGTAATACTATCTTGAGGTATTTCTCTAAGATTAAATCTACTGATTACAAAATGCTCATTAAGTCCGATTGCGAAGTCTTCAATCTCTTCTTTTGATAATTCGTTATGCCCTGTAATGAATGCTATAGTAGGCTTTATAAATGAATTTGCCGTTCGGATGGCATTCATAAATTCATATTCCAATTCATTGACAGATTCACGAAGGTTTTCTTCTGGATTAGATCCGATATTACTTTTTAGTAATTGAATTGAAACTTCTTTTCCTCTATAAGATAATAGTGCTCCAGGGACTATTACTTTTTCTTGAACACCATCTTCCTCTTGAATTAAAATAGTGGTTGGAATCAAACCCTTTTTGGACAATTGGGACATGATTTCACCTTTGGATTTTTCATCTTTAGAGGCCAGAGGATTGATGAATTCAAATTCAATGTTTTCGTTTTGAGATTTTAATTCATCCAACAGAATGGCTGTCTCCCTTTTTAACTGATTGAATTCTGAAGGTAATTCGTTCCCCTCTAGATATACTTTAATGTATACGATATCATCGATTTCTTTCAACAAGGTTTTAGTTGTTTCAGAAATTGAAAATCTTTTTTCGCTGGTAAGATCCCACCGGAAAGCCTTGAACTGGCTAACGAAGTATACCATTACTACAATGGCACAAAAGGCTAGGAACCTAAATATATCTTGATATTTATTTGTCTTATTCATTGCTTTCTACCATTTTCTACTTTTCAACACTAGTTGAGTTGCTTTCAAGAAAAACCCTATTAACCCAAGGAAATAAATTAAATCTCGTGTATCAATTACACCTCGGCTCATCGCCCTATAATGCATGTTGATACCAAATTGCTCCATTATATTGGCAAAGTTGTAAGATCCTAAAGAACCAATAGAATCAAAACCTAGGAAAAATATAAAGCATAGGATTAGGGAAAAAATAAAGGATACAATCTGATTTTCCGTCATCGATGAACAAAATATACCTATGGCGCAGTAACTAGACGCTAAAAGTAATAGTCCGAAATAAGAACCGAGGGTTCCTCCTTGATCAATATTACCTAATTGTTGTCCTAGCTGATAAGTTGAATAGTAGTACACTATTGTAGGCAAGAGAGCGAAGACTACAATAACAATAGCAGCCAAATATTTGGCAAAGATTATTTGAAAGTCAGATAAAGGTTTCGTGAGCAATAGTTCAAAAGTACCAGTCTTGACCTCATCGGCTAGAATTCTCATGGTTACAGCCGGAATCAAAAACATAAATACCCAAGGTGCTAATATGAACAAATTGTCCAATCCGGCATATCCCGTATCTAAAATATTATAGTCTCCAGGAAATACCCAAAGGAAAAGTCCACAGAGGGTAAGGAAGACAGTAATGACTAAATAGCCTATCAGTGAACTGAAAAAGGCATTGATTTCTTTTTTTATTAAACTTAGCATCTTAATGTGTTAGTCTTTTGCCGTAGCAATTTTATTTAAGGACCAGGCTTCTGCTTTATTGGTAAAGAATGTTTTGGTTTTAGGCCAAACTTCTCCAAAGAGGGCAGACTTTCGATATTGGTTAAGATGTTCCTCACTTTTCCAAATACTATGGGTAAAGAAAAGAGCAGGGTTATTTTCATCTTGTAGTAATTCTACAAGAAAACAACCTTCTTGAGCCTTTATTCTATCCTTATATTGGTCAAAAATTTCTTTGAACTCATTCGCTTTATCAGCTGAAAGGTCCAGTTTAACTAATCGTGTGATCATGTAAAGTTGATCTTTATATTATCTCTAAATTTCAATCCGAAAATGAGGGAAGCTCCACCACGTTCATTGTGATCAAATCTAGATATTGCAATTTCAAGATAATCTGCTGAATTAAAAAGAGCAACAATCTCTCCTTCCGGAACACTATTATAGTTGTTGTCAATCTTTTCAATTTGTCCAAATCTTGGGGACTCAATTTTAAATTTCCTTGATTTGGACGTTTCATTGAACAATTTCCTTGTGATATTGGTAACTACATTACCATAATGATCAACATAAATTACTTTACCTGTTATGGAGCCACTATCAGGAGATATATTTACTTCGGTATCGTGCGCAATTTTAAATTCTTTGACACTCCTACCTATTACCCCTAAGGTCCCCCCTCTGCTAATATGACAAGCTGCAGTGGTAAATATATTCAACATTGGAAAAATTAAATTTCCTTGAGCTTGTTGTTCAATAGTAAGGGCTACAATTTTATCCGGTTTCTTATTGGGAAACATCAAGGAAAATACTCCATTATCCGGTCCAACAAAAAAGTGACCATTTAATTTCATTGCCACATAAGAATTGTTTTCCATTCTTGAAGAGTCAATGTCTATAATATGAACCGTTCCTTTCGGAAAGTGGTGATACGCGTTTTTTAGAATATATGCACCTTCAATAATATTGAATGGTGAAATAGTATGCGATATATCCACTACCTGGACTTCAGAAGCCTGGCTTAATATGTTACCTTTTATGGCGGCAACAAAATAATCTTTATGTCCGTAATCGGTCGTTATGGTGATTATAGGCATAGGTTGTATAATCAGTGGAAATTATATTTTGTCCGAACTATTTTTCTTAATTTGCGCCGATAAAAATACACTTTTTTCTATTTCCAAAATAGTTATGGAAAAGGAAAAAATACAGGAATATGATTTGCTTCCTTAAGTTCGGTTAAATTCAGTAACTTGAATAGTGAATTTAATCAAAACAAAAATAACAAAATAGATCTTTGGCAGAGCTAAAAATTACATTAGAAGGTATTAATCCAGTAGAAATTTACGGATCTAATAATGCCAAGCTAAATTTAATAAAAAGTTTTTTCCCAAAATTGAAGTTGGTCGCTAGAGGTCATACTTTAAAGGTTATTGGGGAAGACGAGGTATTAGATGTATTTGAAAATAAGATGCAACTAATTGTTGAGTATTATCAAAAATTCAACAAAATTAGTGAGGAGAATATAGAGCGTCTTATATTGGAAGATGCAAATACTATTTTGGCGGCTGATGAAAATGTGATTGTTTATGGTAATCATGGAAAGATTATTAAAGCAAGAACGACCAATCAACACAAAATGGTGGAAGCTTCTACCAAAAGTGATATGATATTTGCCATTGGACCAGCTGGGACAGGTAAAACGTATACAGCAGTTGCGCTTGCCGTAAAGGCGTTAAAGGAGAAACAGGTAAGAAAGATTATCATGACGCGTCCAGCGGTTGAGGCAGGAGAGAATCTTGGATTTTTACCGGGGGATATGAAGGAGAAGTTGGATCCTTATATGCAGCCATTATACGATGCATTATTTGATATGATTCCGCGTGAAAAACTAAAGTTATTGATCGAGGAACGAATTATTGAAATAGCGCCATTAGCATTTATGAGAGGTAGAACCCTCGACAATGCCTTTGTTATTTTGGATGAGGCTCAAAATACGACAGAAGAACAGATGAAAATGTTCTTAACGAGAATGGGTAAACTGGCAAAATTTATTGTTACTGGTGACGTTACTCAAATCGATCTTCCAAAACGTCAAAGATCTGGCTTGAAGCAGGCTTTAAAGATTTTGGAGGGAGTAGATGGCATAGAGCAAATCTATCTTAATGAGAATGATGTAATCCGACATAGGTTAGTCAAGAAAATTATTACTGCTTATTCTACAGATGATAAACAACGCGAAGAGCGAAGAAAATTAGAAAAAGAACAAAAAAAATAGGTAATGGCAAAAGCATTGAAAGAAACGAATTTTCAATTCGAAAATCAAGCATCCGTTTATCACGGAAAGGTGCGCGATGTTTATTTCATCGGAGAGGATAAATTGGCAATTATTGCTAGTGACCGTATTTCTGCCTTTGACGTAGTCCTTCCTGAAGGAATACCTTATAAAGGGCAAATTCTGAATCAAATTGCCTGTCGATTCTTGCAAAGCACAGTGGATATTTGTCCAAACTGGTTGGAGGCGACACCTGATCCTAACGCTAGTGTAGGAAAGAAGTGTGAGGCTTTTAAAGTTGAAATGGTTATCCGTGGATACCTTGCAGGTCATGCCTGGAGAGAATACAAGGCTGGAAAACGTGAATTGTGTGGAGTAGCGCTTCCAGAGGGGATGAAAGAAAACGATAAATTCCCAACTCCTATCATTACCCCTAGTACTAAGGCTGATAATGGAGAACATGATGAAGATATCTCAAGAGAAGAAATTTTAGCTCAGGGAATCGTATCGGAGGAAGATTATATAGTTCTTGAAAAATATACTCGAGAAATTTTCCAGAGAGGAACAGAAATGGCTGCCAAAATGGGATTGATCTTAGTAGATACCAAATATGAGTTTGGTAAAGATGCTGAAGGTGTAATTACATTGATTGATGAAATCCATACGCCAGATTCATCCAGGTATTTTATTGCTGAAGGGTATCAGGAAAGGCAAAATAATGATGAAAGTCAAAAACAATTATCTAAGGAATTTGTTCGCCAATGGTTGATTGAAAATGGATTCCAGGGGAAAGAAGGACAAACTGTTCCTGAAATGACTCCGGAAAAAGTTACTGAGATTTCAGATCGTTATATTGAGTTATATGAAAAGCTCATGGGTGAGAAATTTGAAAAAGCTGAGAATAGCAATATCACAGACCGTGTATTTGAAAATGTTAGCAATTATTTCGCATAATTTGCAATTACATACTTAAAGTATTCAAAAGCCTCTTAGTTTAACTAAGAGGCTTTTTTATTTATAAAGTGTTGTATTACAATTAATTAATGCTAAAATCGTTTTATAAGTAGAAGAGTGTGTTATGGAGAAATTCGATGGAACAAATTATTGTAGTTATGTTGAAGATGAAATACATAAGTATTTTGCTTTGCCTGCTGATAGTAGAATGTGGGTTCACAAGCAATTTTCCATCGGAACCTTTGTTAAAAGTAGATTCACTTTCTAGAGTCAGTATTTATTCCTTAATTATTCCAGCAAGCTTTATTGGATATGGAATGTGGAGTTTGAAGGATGAGGAACTGAAAGAGTTTAATAATGAAGTTAGGGATAATTTAAGATATGCAGATAAACAGATAAGACTTGATGATATAACGATGTATGCTCCTTCACTTGGAGTTTATGGATTAAATCTAATTGGGATTGAAGGAAAGCACGATTTTACAGATAGAACTATCGTATTGGCTACATCACACTTTATCACGGTACATTCCGTATTAAAATTAAAGTCACTTACTAAGATTAATCGTCCTGATGGTTCTGGCAGATCTTCATTTCCTTCAGGACATACTGCAGTTGCGTTTTTGGGAGCTGAATTTATCTATCAGGAATTCAAACATAAATCCATATGGTATGGGGTAGCAGGATATGTTGTTGCTACCAGTGTTGCTTATCATAGAATCTATAATAATAGGCATTGGTTTTCGGATGTTGTGGCAGGTGCAGGCTTTGGTATATTAGGTACAAAAATGGCCTATTGGGTACTTCCTATCTTTCAAAAAGTACTTCACCCATTGAAAAAAAGAATGGGTATTGCTCATGTTACTCCTTATTACCAGAGTGGTAAAATGGGGATAGGATTGAGTATCGGATGGTAAGTTTCGGGTTATTGCTAAGAGGAATATTCCTTATAGATCCTGTGTATGAAAATTAAATATGGTCTTTTTGTTAATAACTTTTAGCATGCTATTCCTGGACAGTTGTAGAAATTGTACTTCTTGATCCACAGTGGAAATAACCAAGTCCATATAATTCAGGATGGGTTGTATTAATGATGTTCCCTTTAACTTCTGCAGCAGGAAAATCGGAACCGGCATTGGCTGCATTTTCCCATAAAGTGAATAAGTAGAAATAGGATTCTTTTGTGATTAAGGTCATTTCAACCCTTACATCTTCACCTACCGCCTCTAAAGGAATTAAATAATCATTGATAATAACAGAATCTACCTGCTCATCTAAATGTTCATCACGTTTCAACAAAATCCATTGTGAACCGCCGTCTATTTCATTTTTGATGAGTGAGTCATTTAGATAGGTATTGAATTTGTAATAATCTTTGGTATCCTGTGGCTCCAAAAAGCTCACTAAGGTAAGATATCCTATTTCTTTTTTATCATCTTTTCCGTTCCTTGTAGAGTCCAAATGAAAGCCTAATTCAATCATAGGAGGAGCCACTTGTTGTATACTGTCCGTAGATTCGAAGCTTTGTAACTCTCCTCCAATTGTAGCTTCTACATGCAGTGTATAGCTTGTATTCAATTTGGGGAGAAGGTTATCGGTTTCATACAAACCTGGTTTACTATCGGATTCAGTAAATTGAAAAATTGTTCCAGTTTCATTTTCACGAACACTAACTGTAGCTTCACTTACTGAATAGTCTCCATTTTGAGCTCCAAAATAGGGATGACTCGTTCTTAATTTAATAAATTGGTAACTAGAATTGAGCGCGTTATCAGTATATAGAAAAATACCACCTTCCACTACCAATCTTGCTTTACTATCTTCCAAATCAATATCAATAACCTTTTCACAGGATATTTGCATGGATGCCAAGATCAGTAAGCTGCTTATTATTTTTAATGCTTTCATCTGTTCTTAAAATTTAAAGTTCCAGGTTACACTTGGTATCATTTTGAAATAGGTCAATTGAACAGCTTGGTTTATGCCTGTATCTTCATCTGTTTCAAAATAAATACTTGAAGCATTACTTCTATTGTAGACATTATAAATACTGAAAACCCATTCCGATTCATATAGTTTACGCGTTTTACCTTTCAGGGTAGCACTGATGTCTACCCTATGGTAAAGTGGCATTCTTTCTGAGTTTCTATCTCCATTATAATGAGCAAAACTGTTACCTTCTAATTCAAATCCAGACTCCGGATAATTTGTTGGGATCCCAGAAGATAAAACGAAGTTGGAGGATACACTCCATCTATTATTGATGTCGTACATTCCCGTTATAGAAAGATCATGGGTTTTATCGTATGCTGAGAGGTACCAATTACCATTGTTGATTCCCGTTTCTCCTTCGTTACCATCACCCGTTACTCTTCTTTCAGAACGAGATAGTGTATAACTTACCCATCCAGTGAAGTCTCCAACGGATTTTTTAAGATATAATTCCAAACCATAAGCTCTTCCTTCACCGTGGAGGATTTCTGTTTCAATATGATTATTTAAGCTTAATTCCGGAAGGTCTTTATAATCTATTAGGGAAGATATATCCTTGTAAAAGGCTTCAGCAGAAAATTCAAATCGATTATTAGATAAGTTTCTAAAATATCCGATGGCAATTTGATCTGCTATTTCCGGTTTAACATATTTTCCACTGGGTACCCAAATATCCAAAGGAGTAGGGGATGAAGCATTACTTAACAGGTGAAGATTTTGAGTTGTCCTATTATAACTCATCTTTAAGGACGAATTTTCATTTAACTCATATTTCAATCGGAAGCGAGGTTCCAAATTCCAGAAAGAAGCAATCACATCATTGGAACCATAATGTTTGGTAATATAGTCTCCGTTGATATCTCTCAGAGGGTCTCTGGAGATGTATTTTTTAAGATCGTTATCCCAATAGATAGGCTCATCATTGGTATAGGTCATCATGTCCTGATTTCCAGTTCTGATAAATCCGTTTAATCTCAAACCATAGGCCATTGACCATCTCAAACCTATTTGTTGTTCATTACTGATATATGCGGAAATATCTTTCGCAAATTTGTCGTCCAGATTAATGCTTGCAAAACTTGAACTATCGATTGGTCTAACTTTTCCTGGTATGAAGTCGTAATCTGTAAAGGCTGCTCCAAATCGAATGGTATTCTCGTTGTTTGCGTAATAGCTAAAGTCATACTTTAGTGAACGATTGATAATATTGGAGGTCCATCTAAATTCTTGTCCTGGTGGGAAAAACTCCAATTCATAATCGAAATTAGAATAAATCATGGAGAGGTTAGAAAATAGCTTAGAATTGAATAAGTGATTCCATCTCAAGTTGAGAGTGGTATTTCCCCAGCTTGTACCGAATCTTTCATCAAACCCAAAAATATCACGGCCAAGGTACCCAGATAAGTATAAGCGGTCCTTGTCATTTAATTTGTAATTCGCCTTTGCGTTCAAATCATAGAAATATAGGGTAGAATTCTGAATAGCTTCTTCTGTAGAAAGGGGAAAGAATAAATCCGCCCAAGAACGTCTTCCAGCTACCATAAAGGACCCTTTTTCTTTTTCGATAAGTGGACCTTCCAACATCAGCCTACCCGATATCAATCCAAGGCCACCAGTTCCATGAAATTCCTTTTTATTACCATCTTTTTGATGGACATCGAGTACAGAGGATAGTCTTCCTCCGAACCTTGAAGGAATACCACCTTTGTAAAGGGTAAGGTCTTTAATCGCATCATTGTTAAATACGGAAAAGAATCCAAAAAGGTGGGAGGAATTAAAAATGGTAGATTCATCCAATAATATCAAGTTTTGATCAGCAGATCCTCCTCTAACATTAAATCCACTTGCACCTTCTCTCGCTATAGATACCCCAGGTAATAAGGTCATTATTTTTATAGGATCGACTTCCCCCATTACAACGGGAACTTTTTTAATGGTTTTAGCGGATAGTTGAACAGTGCTACTTTCAACACTCTTGATATGTTTTGCAGATTTATTGTCTGTTAATACAACTTCTTCCATCACTTCGGTATCTTCGAGAAGTTCCACATCTAGTTGAATGTTTTGATTCAACTGGATTTTTTTGGTTTCTGTCTTATATCCTATAAAGCTATATTGGATATTATACGTTCCTTCTTCAAGTGTAAGGGAGTAGAAACCATAAGTATTGGTACTGCTTCCTTGGAATGTTTCAGGTGAGGCTACACTGGCACCGATTAATCCTTCGCCGGATTTAGCTTCTTTAATATAACCACTGATGGTGAACTTCTCTTGGGCGAAAATGTTTTGAGTAATACAAATCAAAATCCCAAAGGCAAGAAGTCGCATGGAATGTCTCATATAACGAGATAAAGTTTAATTTTTTTTGTAAAAATCTATTGTATAACGCTTCATTTATTAATTTGTTATGCGCGAATACAAATTATTCAAGCGAATGTAGTTTGCTTTTTTAATCTGGGGACGAATATTTTGTTAAAAAAATATAAAATAAGTGAGATATTGTTGAAGAATGGTAAAGGGAAGTTAGATTTTAATTATTACCATTTTCCTCGCTTAGGCTTTTGGCATACACAATACTGGCATTCAACTCAAATCCTAAAAGGAGTATAATAGAATTGAAATACATCCATAATAGTACAATCATAAGTGTACCAATAGAGCCATAGAGTTTATTGTACTTTGCAAAGTGATCCACATAATAACTAAAGGCCAATGATGTGCCTATCATCACTAAGGTGGCAGTGATAGACCCTGGGGATAAGAAAGTCCATTTTTTAGTACTTGTAGGTCCAAAATAGTACAGGCAGGAAATACCAGCATATAAAAGAGTAGATAATATGATCCACTTTGATTGTAAAATTGTGTTTCGAACAACTTCGGTTATCAGCTCCTTTTCTACCAAATAATCCATGAAGTTTTGGGTACTTAGTATAAAAACAATGGCTAGCAATAAAAGTATACCTAAGATTCCTGTCAACCACAATGAAACAAGTCGTTGCTTTAACAGCGTTCTGGATTCCTTGATGTGTATGGTTGCATTGAAAGCCTCAATTAGGGAATTTACACCATTGGTAGAAAAGTAAAGTGCAAATAGGAAACCGATGGAAAGCAATCCTCCATGTTGGTTATTAACAATATCGTCTAAGGTACTTTTTGTAGCCTCATAGGTTTGAGGTGGAAATACATCTTGCAGCAAAACAAAAAGCTCTTCTTGAAAGCCTTCGATTTGTATATAAGGTATTAAACTGAAAAGCACTATAACACTTGGGAAAAAGGCTAAAAAGAAATTGAAAGCTAGGGATGAAGCTCTAGTAGTGATAGCTCCTTCAATGATACCTTCTATATAAAAGGCCGTGACCGAATAAAGGCTAACTCCACGAAAGCCAGGAAGCACAATCTTTTTAGATTGCTGTAATATCCATAGGATAGGTTTATTTTTCCACCAGGCTTTCAAATACTGTTATATTGCTTTTAAACTTAAATCCATATTATAAACTGAATGTGTTAATGCACCCATGGATACATAGTCAACTCCACATAAAGCGTAATCTCTTAAGGTGTTTTCATCAATTCCTCCAGAAGATTCCGTTTCGTACTTACCTTTGATCATTTTAACAGCTTTCACAGTATCCTCCAAGCTATAATTATCGAGCATAATTCGGTGAATTCCGCCAATTTCCAATACTTCTATTACTTCTTCAAGGTTTCTGGTTTCCACTTCAATTTTTAGATCCAATTGATTGTTAGAAAGGTAATCCTTGGTTTTTTGAATAGCTTTAGCTACCCCCCCAGAAAAATCAATATGATTATCCTTTAGCATAATCATATCATATAGTCCGAATCGGTGATTTTCTCCACCACCTATCTTTACGGCCCACTTCTCTAATATACGTATTCCTGGAGTAGTTTTTCTAGTATCCAGAATTTTTGTTGGTAAATCCTCAATGAGCTTGGCAAATGAATTTGTTTTGGTTGCAATTGCGCTCATTCTTTGCATACAATTCAATACCAATCGTTCGGCCTTCAATAAGCTAATTTCTGGTCCTTGAACGGTGAAAGCTATGTCCCCCTTTTTGACCAAGGTTCCGTCCTTTATCAATTCCACCATGCTAATAGTAGTATCTACTTCTTTAAAGATAATCGCAGCCAATTCCACGCCAGCTAAGATTCCATCTTCTTTTACAAGGAGCTTCATGTTTCCAATTTGTGAGGTAGGAATACAAGCTAGGGCACTATGATCAAAGCCTTGAGTGTCTTCCCATAAGGCGTTTTGAATCAACTTTTCCACGGTATTGTCTATGTTATACTGAGCTAGAAATTGCATGTGTTCGATTATTTTAAGCAAAATTAAAAATAGACCTGAATTAATGGAACTCTTTTGGAGAAAATCTCGACATTTTAGCCAGAAAATTTCTAATTTAAACGGATAAATAGTGTATAAAAAAAGATAAATAGTATTTTATGGCAAAAAGATTTGAATGGTGGGATGCTTGGATTGAAAAGAAGCATAAATATGCCACTACGGAGGAAGTGCAAATGAATGAAGATAGGTTTAATGCCGTTTGTGCTGGTACTGGATTGCCCAATATTTCTCAAAAGTCTACATTTAAATTTAAGGATGTAGCAGATGGGGCTAATCGCTTTTTAGGAATGTCTCCATCGGGGGAAAAACCTTTTGCTCGAATTTATACTCGTTTGGGAAATCCAAATACAGAATATTTAGAGAAAGTACTTTTCCAGTTGGAATGTCAGCATATTATTGACAATGCTTTAGAGGCAGATGAGCAGGAACCCACTATTGGGGCCTTTGTCTTTGCTTCAGGGATGGCAGCTATCTCTACTACCATTATGGGCTTTATTCAACCAGGTGACGCTATTGTGGTAGGAAATGTATATGGATGTACAGATTCATTCATGCGTTATCTTCAAAAATTTGGTATTACCATTCATTTTGTAGATGCTACGAATATAGCTGAAGTGGAGGCCGTTTTTGCAAAGGATGATAATATTTGTGCTATGCTTCTAGAAACTCCAGATAATCCTACCTTGAACTTGTGTGATATCCGTGCAATTTCGAAAATTACTGAAGCTAATGAAGCTTTGTTTATCGTGGACAACACCTTTTGTTCACCTTATTTACAGCAGCCTTTTAGATTAGGAGCTGATATTGTTATCCATTCCTTAACCAAATATGTAAATGGACATTCTGCCTCCATAGCGGGTGCTGCATTAGGTCCATATGAATATTTTAGTCATGATTTATTCCTTGCTTATAAGGACTTCGGACCAACACCATCACCATTTGATAGTTGGTTGAATAGCCTATGTATTCAGGATTTGGGAATTCGTATGGAGGCCCAATGTAAGACTGCATTGAAATTGGCCAAATTTTTGGAGTCACATCCTAAGATTACGAAATTATGGTATCCTGGCTTGGAAAGTCATCCTCATCATGAAATATGTAAAAGTCAAATGAGATCTGGTGGAGGTATGATAACTTTTGAAGTTGAAGGTGGATTGGAAGCAGGAGAAAAGCTTATGAACTTTTTTGCTCAACCTGATACACCGATGGAATTGGCAGTTAGTCTTGGTTCTGTAATATCTTATATTGAGCATCCAGCCAGTATGACACATTCTGTAGTACCAGAAGAGGAGAGGTTACAGAGAGGTATTTCCGACTCCTTAGTTAGGTTGTCTGTAGGAACGGAAGGCTTTACTGTATTGAGAGATGCTTTAGAGTATGGTTTAACACTTATATAATTGTTTTGAAATAAAAAAAGGTCTACCATTGGGTAGACCTTTTTTTATACCGGAATTATAGGGCAAAAAAAAACCGTTACAGCTGTAACGGTTTTTTATATGTTAAAATTCTAAGTAATTCTTAGAAGAATAAGCTAAAGTTAACACCTACTGTAAAACTAGTAGTATTAAAGTCTTGAGACTCTACTCTATAGTCGTTTACCATACTATTTAGGTTGTCCTCATCTATAATATTATCAACATAAACTTTGTCAGTTCCGTTGGCAAATCTCAATTTTACAAATGGCTCAACTGCAAAGTGTTCTCTCCAAACGATTGTATAACCAAGACCTAAGTCAAAGTCCATACTCTTTTCAGAAGTTTCGATAACTTCTTGCGCGTTGGTTTCTTCCCAAATAATGTTACCATTACCATCAGTTCCTAATTTTCTAGCCTTAGTAAGGTAGTTATAGCTTTCATTAATAGAAGAACGGCTAGTTAAACCAACCTCAGCAAAAAGATTGTTAGACACGTAGTAACGTGCAAAAATACCTAGATCCATAACAGAGTTATCAAGAGTGACACTAGCTAATGGGTCTGTAGGGTTGATTTTAAAATCTTCAGACGTGTTGCTGAAGTTAACCAAAGCACCAATAGCGATTCCATCTTGAACGAAGAATCCTACTTTAGGGCTGATGCTTAGATCAGTCCATGCAGTGTTAGTTAAATCACTACCTGCTCCTAGCAAAATAGTCCCCTTACGTGTTTGCGCTTCCGTAGAAAATGCAAATGCTACTACTGCAGCAATAGACAAAATGATCTTTTTCATAATAGTTTGATACTTTGTTTAAAAGTAAATTATCTCTTCTTTCAGATTGTGAATTTAGTAAAAAAATA
>MAAC01017519.1_pt1 | contig 41202 bp, 32 predicted proteins | sample 1115981 | NCBI WGS metagenome assembly MAAC01 (sample SAMN04961126, study PRJNA320927) | seawater metagenome | isolation source: sample BD02T64 sea water enriched with oil for 64 days | place: USA:Gulf of Mexico | collected 2013-07-27 | reverse complement strand
GGGGATTTTTTATTTTCAATCTTCGGAAAGGCTTGTGTTTACTAAGGATGAGCGAGATCAATTCATCAACAAAAGTGGTTCGACAACTTTTTCCCGTAAAAACGAGTTTTTTAGGAAATCTCGAAGTACATTTCAATATGATTCATTCAGATTTCTTTACGCGTTTAAAAAGCAACTTCCCATCATTAACTATAAATGAACTTCGGCATTGCGCCTTTATCAAATTATTATTGCCAACTAAGAAAATCGCTGTATTGATGAATATAGACCCGCGTTCAGTGCAAGCAACTCGATATAGAATAAAGAAAAAAATATCGCTTCCAGAAAATGAAGATCTCAAAGATTTCATTATAGATTATTAATGTTCTTTATTAGCCTTATGGCTCGAGCATCATAACATAATGTCCCCTTTTTGTTGGAAATCACATAATAATTTGACCATCGAAAAGAAAGGTGTGAAAAATTATACCGCTATCTTTGCTTCGGAAAAAAGTATATGGCAAGAGATGAACAATTAAAAGAACGATGGGATGCTGTGGTCAAGCTGCTTAGTGATCGCTTTGCTGATGGCGAAAAGCTGGATTTGGATGCCATTATCTACTTGGTGGGTGTTCAAGAATTGGGACAATTGCATCGAAAATATAGAAAGGACGAAAAGGTAAACCTAATGCATATTGCGATTTGCAGGTTGTTGGAGCCCTTTGGTTATTATGAGTTCGAATATTTTGACGAACAAGGTTGGCCACATTACAAAATACTAGAACAACTGCCACCTTTAAAAGCTGGGGAACAAAGTGTATTAATGAAAGATGCTATTGTCCAATACTTTGTCGAGAAGGAAGTAATCCAATAGAAAGAAAAAACGTAATTTTGCCCGCTGAAGAATAGTACCATGTTAGAGAAGATAAAAAAACATATTGCCGAAGTTGAAGCCTTTAAAACATCTTCGAAAGAAGAAGCAGAAAATTTCCGAATCAAGTACCTGGGAAAAAAAGGCCTGCTAAATGATTTCTTTGCCGAATTTAAAAATGTAGCGAATGATCAGAAAAAGGAATTTGGGCAAGTTGTAAACAAGCTTAAAAGTAGTGCGGAAGAAAAAGTAAATACTTTGAAGGATTCTTTGGAAACCAAAGAAAAGTCTACTGGTGTTTATGGAGACCTTTCTCGTCCTGGCGATCCAATAGAATTAGGGTCTCGTCATCCTATATCGATTACAAAGAATAAGATCATTGAGATTTTTTCGCGTATTGGTTTTAATGTTTCTGAAGGACCAGAAATCGAGGATGATTGGCATAACTTCACAGCTTTAAATCTTCCTGAATATCATCCAGCACGTGATATGCAAGATACCTTTTTTGTTGAAACTAATCCAGATGTGTTGCTGCGTACACATACCTCATCGGTGCAGGTGCGCTATATGGAAAACAACAAACCGCCTATCCGTACTATTTCTCCGGGACGTGTTTATAGGAATGAAGCAATCTCTGCTCGATCTCACTGTTTTTTCCATCAAGTGGAAGGATTATATGTTGATAAGGGAGTAAGCTTTGCTGATTTAAAGCAAACACTTCAGTATTTCACTACGGAAATGTTTGGGAAGTCAAAAATTAGACTTCGTCCTTCCTATTTCCCGTTTACAGAACCAAGTGCCGAGGTAGATGTGTATTGGGGCTTAGAGACCGAAACCGATTATAAAATGACCAAAGGAACAGGATGGTTAGAGATTATGGGTTGCGGAATGGTGGACCCTAACGTACTTACTAACTGTGGAATTGATGCAGAAGAGTATTCTGGTTTTGCCTTCGGAATGGGGATTGACCGTATCGCCTTATTGCTGCATCAAATTCCGGATATCCGAATGTTTAGCGAAAATGATATCCGTTTCTTAGAACAGTTTAAAAGCTCGTTCTAGATTTCTTTCCAACAATTGGTATATGAGAAAAGACATTGAAATCCCAGAAGTTAAGAACGTATTCGTGGCCGCGGTTTTTGAGTTTAACGAAGATTACAACACTCACGATTGGAATATTTATCTTATTAACGATGGGAGTACGGCAATAGAAACAGTTTTAATTGTATCTCAAGGATATGATGAAAAAGATATGACGTCCCCTATGCGAAAAACCATTAATGTGGTTCCAGCAAAGGGCTATGCAAAGATTGAGTTTATTGACGAAAGTATTTTTAAGCTAGATAATTTTTTTAGTGTTACCTATTTTATTGGAGATAAGATGTATGACAAACGCTATGAGCTTCCGAGAAATTCTATAGTAGAAGACAATGCTGTTATGCTGCCTGTAATGACTAATAAGGGAGTTTTAGCGCGCTAATTAATCTAACTTTTCGGTTAATTTTTTAAAGACTTTCTTTGGCTCCTTGTTTTCGTAGAGAATACCATAAACGGCATTGATAATTGGAGTTTTAGCCTTTTTATTACCTTTAAGCTGATTGAGTTCATAAGCGCTTTTGGTAGCATAATAACCTTCCGCTATCATGCTCATTTCCATTTGTGCGCTTTTCACGGTATATCCTTTTCCTATCATACTTCCAAACATTCTGTTTCGACTAAAAACAGAATACCCTGTCACCAATAAATCTCCTAGGTAGGCAGAACCATTAATGTCACGCTTCATTTTATGAACCTTCTTTACATAGCGTTTCATTTCTCGAATAGCATTGCTCATCAAAACCGATTGAAAATTATCTCCATATCCTAAACCGTGAGCGATTCCTGCTGCCAAGGCGTAGATGTTCTTGAGCATCGCGGCATATTCGGTTCCAATAATGTCATCACTGATTGTGCATTTTATATAATCGCTAGACAGCGTGTCTGCGACTAATTGTGCTTTCTCTTGATCCGCACAGGCAATGGTTAAATATGAAAGACGTTCAAGTGCTACTTCCTCTGCATGACAAGGTCCTGTAATAACGCCAATATCTTTAAAAGGAATATTATGGTGGGTATAAAAGTGATCCCCAACAATAAGGCTTGTTTCGGGTACAATTCCTTTGATTGCCGAAAAGAGAACTTTTCCTTTTGGTGAAACGGTTAGCTTTTCCAATTCACTATGAACAAAAGCGGATGGGATAGCAAAAATTAGATAGTCTGCGTACGTGACAAGCTCATTAATATCGTTACTCAATTTTAACTGAGAAATATTAAATTCTACCGAGCTTAGATAGTTGGGGTTGTGCTGTTGCTTCTTAAGATGTTCTAATGCATAAGGACTTCGCATATACCAGCCTACCTCATCTAAGTTTTCACAAAGCATTTTTACGATAGCCGTTGCCCAGCTTCCTCCTCCAAAAACTGCGAATTTTGGTTTACTTGACATAGATTGAATTTGTTCCATTCAAAAATACCCAATTAGGGTCAAAGTCAGTAAGATTTTAGGGTCAAATTCGAATCGCAAGGTGACCGCTTTTTTTCCGGCTATAACACGAAATATATTTAAAATATTGATAATCAGTTACTTATAATTTTGGCACGTCTTTTGAAATTTAGTTAGTAAGAATTTTAAATTACCATATTATGAACAGACTTAAACTTATACTCGGTTTTGCGCTTTTGGCAACTGTATTTACCTCTTGTTATCAGGAAGTTATTGTAGCAGATACAAATACAGATCCCATTTCAGCTATTACTTTGGGTGAGCTTGTTTCATCTTATGAGTTATGGTATGTAGATATTGATCGTTCTTCAGGAAGTAATTATATACCATTTATGCAAATCGCGTTTACAATGTCATTTCGAAATGGAAGCGTTTATGCAAACAATAATTTAGTGGGAATTGGGGAACAAGGTGGTGGTTTCGGAATTTCGACGGGCTATTATGATACGTACAATTTTGAGTTGGATGTATCCCATGATATCGATGGATTCTACCGTTTTGAAGTGACACAATTGAGTTCTAATGAACTTAGATTGTACAATCGAGCTTTAAATGTTACGTATATATTGGTAGGTTACCAGCGCTCAACATTTGATTATAACAAATTGTTCTATGACAATATTCATTACTTCTTACAGGAGTATGTGACTTGGGAAAAGACTTATACAAGTGAGTATGGAACGATCAATGAGTTTGATAATGAGAATTACGTTCAGTTCCTAGCAGGTGGAGGAAATGGAAATTTCCAAAGTTCTCAAGATCAAATTGGGATCAATATTAACGACCTAATTTGGGACTATACCGGAATCTATAATGTGGATGATGTCTCTGGGAATCAATACCTGAAATATTTAACACTTGATTATGATTATCTGGGCAATGAACATTTCGAGCTGAGCGTTAATAATGACAGCACAATTGAGTTGTTCCATCCATTGTCAGGTACCTTGTACCGATTTACTGGAAGAGGATATATTCAGTATAAAAATAACAGAGGAAAACTTCGTGAATCCAAGGCTACCATTGCTGAGCAAATGGTGAAGATTAGCAAGTTTTAAAATATAAAGATTTTTTGGTTGGTTAGTTAGTAAGCCGCTTCGTCAATATCTATTGACGGGGCGGGTTTTTATTTTACTTTGTATAAAAACGCATTTCGTCCACATATTTCCAAACCACATCCGGGAGCATTGGACGAATATTTTTCCCAGCCTTAATGCCCTTTCTAATAAAAGTAGAAGAGAGCTCCATAATAGGAGCATTTACCTTACGGATCGCTGGATGATCACTGAATTGTGTCTCTATTTTCCCTTCCGAAACTCTTGGGTAAACATAAATTATATAGCGATCTAGAATCACCTCATAGTTTTTCCACTTGTGAAAACTCTTTAAGTTGTCTTCACCCATAATCAAACAAAAGGCAAGATCGGGATGTTTTTCTTCGAGATGCGCCAAGGTGTTTACTGTATAATTTGGTTGCTTCATTCCAAACTCCACATTACTTGCCTTTAGGTTTGGGTAGTCTTCTAAGGCAATACGTACCATCGTCAAACGATGATTATCTTCTAATAAAGTGCTTTTCTTTTTGTGGGGATTATGAGGCGTTACCACCATCCAAACTTCATCCAAATCGCTAAATTCCACCATATAACTGGCAATCGTTAAATGCCCCACGTGAATAGGGTTAAACGTTCCAAAGTAAAGTCCGATGCGTTTTTTAAAAGTCATCTATTCTTCTTCTGAAAGATCATTGTTGGCTATAAAATTAGAAACCAATTGCTTGGCCTCTAATAATGCGGTGTCTAAATCGTCATTCTTAATGATGTAGTCAAATTGTGGTGCAGTGGCCAATTCCACCGAAGCTTTTGCAATACGCATATTAATACGTTCTTCACTTTCCGTTTTACGTTTTTTCAGACGTATTTTTAGCTCGTCGATACTTGGAGGTTTCACAAAAACTGCTAAGGTTTTCTTCGGAAACTTCTTTTTAATCCGGAGTCCGCCAACCACGTCAATATCAAAAATCACATTCTTGCCAAGTGCCCAAATACGTTCTACTTCGGCTTTTAAAGTTCCGTAGAAATTATCGCGATATACTTCTTCCCATTCTAAGAAATCACCACTTTTAATGTGTTGCTTAAAGTTTTTAAGATCTATAAAATAATAGTCCTCACCATCTTTTTCTTCTCCGCGAGCCGCTCTTGAAGTAGCTGAAACCGAAAACTTAAGGTTTAGCTCTTCTCGTTCAAGAAGGTAACGTACTATGGTTGTTTTACCACTCCCAGATGGGGCCGAAAACACAATTAACTTTCCTCCAGCCATTACAAAACGTTTAACGCTTGTTCTTTAATTTTTTCCAGCTCGTCCTTCATTTGAACCACTAATTGTTGCATAGGGGCAAAGTTGGACTTAGAACCAATAGTGTTGATCTCGCGACCAATTTCTTGAGAGATAAAGCCTAATTTTTTCCCGTTAGAATCGTTGGATTGAATACTCTGGTTGAAGTAATTGAGGTGATTTTGCAGGCGTACTTTTTCTTCAGTGATATCGTATTTTTCGAGATAATAAACCAGCTCTTGTTCAAATCGATTTTCGTCTACGTTTTCTTTTAAATCACTAACTGCTTTTCGCAATCGTTCTTTTACATTATCCATGCGTTGTGGATCAATTGTGATGACCTCTTCAAGCAGAGAAGCTATCTTTTTTGACCGCAATAAAAAGTCGTCTTCCAAAACTTTGCCTTCATCCGTGCGGTATTTATTGATATGCACCAATGCATCGTCAATAGCGTTCATAATTACCTTAAACTCTGCCTCATCAATTTCCTCACGCTCCGTTTTTAAAGTTTCGGGCATTCGAACCGCCATTTTTAACAACTCTACTTCATCTCCGTCCACCACGTTTCGTAGCTGGCTCATATATTCTTTCACCACGGTTTCGTTCAACTTGGTCGTAGTTGCTTCGCCAGTTACTTCAACATATAAATTGAAATCTACTTTTCCACGCTCCAAAGATTTTGCCAATCGGTCGCGCATCACCAATTCCTTTTCTCGATACGAAGAAGGCACTCTAGTATTAAGGTCGAGGCTTTTACTGTTCAACGACTTAATTTCAACGGTGATTTTTTTGGAGGGTAGCTGGACTATGGCTTTCCCATAGCCTGTCATAGATTGAATCATGTGCGAATTTTAGATGGGCAAAGGTAGTAATTTTCGAGTTCAGAGTTCAGCGTTTCGTATTTAGAAAAAAACGACATAGAAAGTTCGGTTCTATGGAACTAGTATTTCTGATTTATAAACTCTAAGGCTCGTTTTTCGCTATAGTAAAGTTTGTTGGTAATATGAAAGCCTACGTGTCCTCCATACTCTGGAGTTTCAAGAAAAATGTTCTTTGATTCTGAAGCGATTTCGGTTGGATAACAGTCCTTAGAAAGAAAGCTGTCGTTCATTGCATTTAGAATAAGAACAGGGGTTTTAATGTTTGGCAAAAATTGAAGGCTACTGCTTTTTTTATAATAATCATGGGCATCGGCAAATCTGTGAGCTGGTGCGGTGTATAGGTTGTCGAAGGCTAGAAGAGAGGTAATTTGTTTATAATCTGCAAGATTCATCTTTTCTGGAAAACGAGGCATTTTGCGTTTGTATTTTTTCCGAAGGTCATTGATAAACGTTTTATTGTAAATCCAATTCTCACGTTTTACGAGTGATTCAAGAGAACTATCCAATTGCAATGGAGATGAAACGGCGACTCCTTTTTTTAATTGCTTAGGAACAGTGTCACATTCCCCGAGATACTTCAGCACCAAGTTACCGCCCAGACTAAAACCAATAATTGTAATTTCGTCATAACGGTCTTTATTCAGAATAAACTCGACCAAAAATTCAAGATCATAGGTTCTCCCAGAGTTATAAGATTCGTATAGTAAGTTGTCCTCCCCACCACATCCTCTATGGTTCATGGAAGCAACATCCCAACCATTTTCAACTAAGACTTTGCCTTGTCCTGTCATATAAACGCGCTGTGCATTTCCTTCTAGTCCGTGGAGGAGAATTGCGACTTTTTTAGAGGGGTTTTGAGAAAAAGACCAATCAATATCTAAAAAATCGCTGTCGGGTAATTGCAGTTGTTCTCGTTCCTGAAGCAACTTTGGAACGGGGCGTAATTTTGCAGAGTAAATGGTCGAGAAATGGCCATTTTTAAACAAGAAAGTTGGTTTGTGATTGCTTTTTACTAGAGGCATTTATAGATTAAAAATTTAATAAAATCTAAAGATTAATATTGCTTAAGCCGTTCAAAAGTACTTTAAATTTGCACAAAAATTTTAGATGTACACCAAAGAATTTGAAATCAGATGGAGTGACGTAGATGCCAATCGTCATTTACGAAATAGTACCTATATAGATTTTATGAGTCATACTAGAATGAGTTTTTTTCTTGAGCGAGGTTTTGGGCAGGTTCAATTGGCGAAGATGAACCTAGGTCCAGTTGCGTTGAATGAGCATATGTACTATTTTAAAGAAGTTTTTCCTGGGAAACCAATTCGGGTTTCGTTGCAATTGAAAGGAATTTCTGAAGACGGTATGTTCTTCGAATTCTTACATAATTTCTATGATTCTAAAGGCTGTAATGTGGCACGTAGTGAGATGATGGGTGCTTGGATAGATTTAAAGGAACGCAGGTTAACTGGTCTACCAATGGACTTTTTTAAGTATCTCGAAGGATTAGATAAAACGGATGATTTCAAAATGCTTACTAAAGAGGATACACGAAGATTTGGGCAATTCCCAATAAATTATTCTCCTGTATTATAGAAAAACTGCTCTTTCACAATTTTTCCATTTTCTACTTGAAAGACGGCAATTTCAGACATCTGACTGCGCTGTCCGCTGGGTTTATGAGTGGTGTCCATATCAAAACGAACACTAAACCAGTTATCTGCTACAATAGGGCCTGTGGCTTTGGCGCTGTGTTGTTCAAAATTCTGTCTCCACCATTCTCCTTTTTTTGTGATTTCCTCCATTCCTTTGGAAATAGGAATTTCTCCTCCTGGTTCAAGGCTCACGATATTCGGACTGTATAACTCTTCATAGCAACGGGCTTCTTCATTATTGTTAAACCAAGCAACTAGGTTATTTGCAACTTCTTCTGTTTTCATTTGGTAAGGTGTTTAAAATTAGGACCCTAAAGATACGAAACAGTTTAGGAATAAAAAGACAGGAAATGTTATACGATTGCAAAATTAAGAAGACACTTTAACTGTTTCCTTTTTTTTCCTAGTAGATAGAAATACGCCAAGGAAAATTAATATTGAGCCTCCAATTCGAACGGGAGTCAGCGTATCCGAACCAAGAAGGATTGCAAATAAGGTTGCAAGCAATGGCTGAAGATAAATAAAAGCACCAATCGTAGTTGGACTTAGCTGTTTAAGCGCATAAATATTACACAGATATGTTAGAACCGTAGTTCCAACAATTACAAATACCATTTTCCAAATAGAATCGAAACTAAGCTGTGTCCATGCAACTTCACTAAATTCTGAAATCCCAACTGGAAAATTCATTAGAATAGCAAATAAGAAGAAAAACTTCATTAAAGTAATCGAGCTATACTTTTCAACCAGCGGCTTTACAATAATAAGGTAGACAGAATAAGAAGCAGCATTTACTATAAAGAGCATATTTCCGAGCGGAATATTGGGCGCGTTGAGCTGTGTTTTTGTGCCGAATAGAATGAGAATTAGAGCTCCCAAAAGGCCAATACCTATACCAATAGATTTCAACCAAGTGATTCTTTCTTTTAAAAAAATGGCAGATAAAACTAACAACAAAACAGGTACAAGTGTTATTACAACGGAACTGTTTATAGGTGTTGAAAGGCTTAGGCCTTTAAAAAACATTAACATATTTAAGACCATACCAAAAAAGGCACAAGCAATTATCCGAAGCCAATCTTTTTTGTCAATTTTTTCTGAAGGATAAAAGAAACTTATTACCCAAAATATAAGGCCTGCCCCTAGAACACGCAATAGTATAAATCCATAGGCGTCAATTACAGCCGGCATAAGGCCTTTGGCCAACGTATGATTGAGTGCGTAAATGGTGCTTGCCAGTGTTGCAGCTAATAAAGCTAGGACTCTTGAACTCATATATTATGAATAGAACTCTTTGCGGCCTGGATAGTTTTTTTACTGTTACCGATAAAGATTTGGTCGCCATTAATAATAACTGGCCGACTTAAAAAAGTATAATGCTCTAGAATAAGTTGTTTTATATCGCTTTCAGATAAGTTCTCATTTTTGAGATCGCGCTCTTTGTAAAGTTTGGCTCGTTTACTAAAAAGAGCTTCATAGCTTCCAGATAGTTTATGGAGTACTTCTAGTTGTTTTACTGTAATTTCTTCTTTTTTAATGTCTTGCAAGGTAAATGAAGAGGGTAGTTCTAGCTCTTTAATAATTCTCCTGCAGGTATCACAGGTACCAAGATGATATACTTTTTGCATAGTAGTATTATTTATAACTAAGATATTTTGATACTTCCTCTACTGGGATTTCAAGTTCGATTGAGCCATCTGCATAACTGGCAATTTCATACTGATTGTAAATTAGAATGATATCCGTAGCAGTAATACCAATGGTTTCGGGCAAATAGAATAAATCATCTTCAAACCAAAATCCAGTCGAGTTTATTGATTCGTTCTCTGAAATACTATTGCTTTCTCGAAATTTGTTTTCGGCAAGATTTGTGAAGGCTTCAATGTTGTTAAATAAATCTTCAGTAAAAATCACCTCTCCGGAATTGGGATTGAAACTTTGAAAGCTTATATTTTGGTAGCCGTGAGCCCCACCAGTATAGAGCAATTGTTCTAGTTGAAAGGAGACTAGTTCTTTAGAACTATAGGAGTTGGACACATTAATTTCGGCAAAATACTCTGCAGACATATCGGGGAAGTCGGCACTGTCCATTCGATAGGTTTTAATAAAACCTTCAACAGCTTCGGAAATGGTTTTTGCATCTGATTCACTTTCGTCTTCTATGTGCAAGGTGGATATAATATAGCTTTTTATTTCAGAATTTATTTTTTTTGTGGCTTCTGAATCTCCTTGTGCAACGGCATAGCTTATTGTAACATCTGGGCAGCCAATATTTTTACATAATTCTAGAGAATTTTCGGTAAAACTTTCCATTGAAAAAACCAAGGGCGTTCCTTTTTTGCAGCCTATAAAAAGGCCGAAGGTTAGAAGGTATAATAAAAGCCAAAATTTCATTCGTTAAAAATAGTCAAGATTTAATAATAATGGTTTAAAGAGTTACTTTTGTTTTTTTAAAATTAGGACGGATGAAATTTAACACAAAAACAATACACGGAGGTCAACATAATGTGGATCCAGCTTATGGATCGGTTATGCCACCAATATATCAAACGAGTACGTATTCCCAAAGTACGCCCGGAGGGCATAAAGGTTTTGAATACTCAAGAAGTGGAAACCCTACTAGGGCTGCTCTCGAGCGAGCATTTGCCAGCCTTGAGAATGGGGAGTTTGGTCTTGCCTTTGGAAGTGGTTTGGCGGCAATCGATGCTGTTGTAAAATTACTAAAACCTGGGGATGAAGTTGTGTCTACCAATGATTTATACGGTGGGTCTTATCGGTTGTTTACTCAAATTTATGAAGACTTTGGAATTAAATTTCATTTCATTGGAATGGAGAATGCCTTCAGAATTGAAGATTTTGTAAATGAAAAAACAAAGCTCATTTGGGTAGAGACACCCACTAACCCAATGATGAATATTATTGACATTAAGGCTGCTGCTGCTATTGCTAAAAAACACAATGTTCTTTTGGCAGTGGACAACACATTTGCAACTCCTTATTTACAACGCCCTTTGGATTTGGGAGCGGATATTGTGATGCACAGCGCGACAAAGTACCTTGGAGGTCATAGCGATGTTGTGATGGGGGCTTTGGTTGTGAGAGATAAAGAGCTTGCAGACAGATTGTATTTTATTCAAAATGCAAGTGGGGCAGTTTGTGGACCACAAGATAGTTTTTTAATGTTACGAGGTATTAAAACCTTGCATGTTCGAATGCAACGTCATTGTGAAAATGGGAAAAGAGTAGCGGAATATCTTCAAAATCATCTAAAAATAGAAAAAGTATACTGGCCAGGTTTTGAAACTCATCCAAATCATGAAATCGCTAAAGCGCAAATGGATGATTTTGGTGGAATGATTTCATTTGTGACAAAAGGGAATGACTATGATGAAGCCATTAGAATTGTTGAAAAGCTAAAAATATTTACATTAGCCGAAAGCTTGGGTGGTGTTGAGAGTCTATCTGGGCATCCGGCAAGTATGACTCATGCAAGTATCCCAAGGGAAGAACGCGAGAAAACAGGTGTTGTAGATGCTTTAATAAGATTGAGTGTTGGAATTGAAGATGCCGATGACTTAATTGCAGATTTGGAACAAGCTATTGGGGGTTAGGAAAGAGTACTTATAGAAAAAGGGGGCTGTTTTAACAGCCCCCTTTTTCTATAAATCATTATGGGTTGTTGACTCTAGTCTATATAGTATACGTATCCAACATTCAACCAGTAAATCCAATCATTGGCTTTGTTTTCAGGAACGGCCACTTCACCATTGTTTTCTAGACTTGGATTTAACCCTTCTACCCAATTAGAAAAGTAATACTGCCAACGACTATCAATCATAATATCGCTTAATGGAGTAATTTTATAACGTATACCAACGCTCGTTACAATTCCCCAAGTATTTCCGGGTTCAAGTTGAAAGGAGTTAATATATTTTTGAGGTACATTTTGAGGTGTGTTTAAGGCTCCGGGTCTCTCAGTGTAAGCTTCTGGGTCAAAACTCACCCAGTGCAGCCCAAAACTAATAAATGGGGCAATCTTAAATGCACCAGCTGCAAAATCACGAATGCTTAGTGGGAAAAACTCTAATTGTGTACCAATATCGAATACGGTTGTAGAACCTCTCATTGCACGCAATTTTTCCGCTGTAGGAGTAGTTTTATCAGGATCTACCCAAGGACCAAAATGTTGAAAATTGGTTTTATGGTAGTCAATTTCGTTTCTAAGTTTAAAGTGATCGTTGAAGTATTTATCTCGCGTATAGCAGTTACAATCTGCCCTATAGGAAAAGTTAAGGTAATGAACAAGCCCTATTCCATAACCAACATTACCAGAGTTAGTTTCGAAATCATTTCGAACACCATAATCTGAATAAAAGGCAACGGGGCCGGCTATAAATCCTAGCTCGTGAGAGAAACCAAATTGGCTATAAACGTCTTGCTTAGATATGGCAAGAAGTAAAAATACCAATAACAAAATTCTGGTATTCATTGTAAATTAGGTTTAAATTGAGACGTAACAAATATATAAAAACATATGAAACAGGGAAATTTAATGTTGATATTTCGCTTATTTATATAATTTTATCATTCTATTTTTTACATAAAACTTATATTTGCACACTAATTAAACGAAAACATTTTCAATAAATTATTTATAGATGAAACCAAGTATTAAAGAGTTCATTTCCACGGTCGAGAAAATGAATCCCAACGAACCTGAATTCCTTCAGGCAGTGACCGAGGTCGCTGAAACGGTAATTCCTTTTATTGAGGAAAATGAAAGATATCAAGACAAAAAGTTGTTAGAGCGTATGGCAGAGCCAGAGCGAACAATTATGTTCCGAGTGACGTGGACTAATGACAAAGGTGAGATTCAGGTAAATAGAGGATATCGTGTTGAATTTAACTCGGCGATTGGACCTTATAAAGGCGGATTGAGATTTCACCCTTCGGTAAACTTGAGTATTTTAAAGTTTTTAGGTTTTGAACAAGTATTTAAAAACAGTCTTACCACACTTCCAATGGGAGGGGGTAAAGGAGGATCAGATTTTAATCCTAAAGGGAAAAGTGATGCCGAGGTAATGCGTTTTTGTCAGAGCTTTATGACAGAACTTTCAAGACATATTGGGCCTAATACAGATGTTCCTGCTGGAGATATTGGTGTTGGTGGTAGAGAGATTGGTTTTATGTTTGGACAATACAAACGTCTTAGAAACGAATTTACTGGTGTTCTTACAGGAAAAGGACTTGCCTATGGGGGGTCTTTAATTCGTCCAGAAGCGACTGGATACGGAAACGTGTATTTTGCGAAGAATATGTTAGAGACTCAGGGAGAGAACTTTAAAGGTAAAACAGTAGTTATTTCTGGATCTGGTAATGTTGCACAATATGCAGCTGAAAAGGCCATGGAATTTGGAGGAAAAGTAGTTGCCTTTTCAGATTCTGGAGGGTATATATATGATCCTGAAGGTATCAACAAGGAGAAACTTGCTTTCGTAATGGAGTTGAAGAATGAAAAGCGGGGTCGTATTAAGGAGTATGTTACGAAATATCCGTCAGCAGAATACAAAGAAGGAAAGCGCCCTTGGGAAGTGAAATGTGATATCGCCTTGCCATGTGCTACTCAAAATGAATTGGATAGGGATGAGGCATTGGACCTTGTAAAGAATGGTTGTATGTGTGTTAGTGAAGGCGCGAATATGCCTTCTACTCCGGAAGCAATTGAAGTTTTTCAGGAAGCAAAGATATTGTTCGCACCAGGAAAAGCTTCGAATGCAGGAGGGGTGGCAACTTCAGGATTAGAGATGTCACAAAACTCTTTGCGTCTAAGCTGGACGGCGAAGGAGGTTGACGAAAAACTACATAACATTATGAACGATATTCATGCAGCTTGCGTGAAATACGGAAAAGATGGAAATGGATACGTTGACTACGTAAAAGGAGCGAATGTTGCTGGATTTGTTAAAATAGCAGAAGCCATGTTAGCCCAAGGAGTAGTTTAATAAACTTTCCTGAAACCAAATTTGAAAAGGTTGTCTATAAAAGGCAACCTTTTTCAGTTAAATCTTGCAATAAATACTATTTTAGCTTGTTATAGTCCTTTAGGGAATTGTTTATTTTATGAAGCACCTTGCACTTCTATTTCTGTTTTTGATTGCTCCGTTAATTCAGGCGCAAAATTTTGAGAATCTTTGGACAGGACATTTTTCATATGTTTCGGTAAAGGCGATTTCACAAGGGAATAATAAGATCTACGCGGCTTCGGAGAATGCGATTTTCACCTATGACCTTGCTACAGAAGAAGTAGCAACTATTTCCACAGTGAACGGCCTAGCGGGTGAATTGATCTCAACAATTTACTATAGTGAAGTTCATAATCTTCTCGTGATTGGATATGAAAATGGGCTTATGGAGGTTGTAATTGATGGTGAGGAAGACATTTTAACGGTTGTAGATATTTTAGATAAACCCACCATCCCACCAGATACGAAACGAATTAATCACTTTAATGAATACAATGGAAATCTCTATATAGCAACTCAATATGGAATTTCTGTGTTTAATTTAACAAATCTGGAATTTGGCGACACCTATTTTATAGGAGATTTAGGAACACAAATTAACATTGCTCAAACTACGGTTCAGGAACCTTATATATTTGCCGCTACAAGCCAAAATGGAATTAGAAGAGCCATGGTTAACGATGATAACCTAATAGATTTTCAAAACTGGATTCCTCCTATTGTTACTGGAGGATTTAAGGGAGTGCAGAGAGTGCAAGATGAGTTGTATATCATCAACAATGGTAATACGGTATTTAGAATGACTCCTGAGGGAAATGTAACCAACGTTGGAAGTTTTAGTGACAGTGTTATAGAATTTAAATCGAGCAACGGTCTTCTAACAATCGTAACACGAGATGAAATACGAACTTATTCTGTTGGTTTTGTGGAAGAAGGGTCGGTAACTAGTATTCCGGATTTGTCATATAGTTTGCAATCTGGCTATGTGTTTAATAATCATTTTTATCTAGGGACGACCGAAATCGGTCTGCAAAAAGTTCCCTTTGGAACCAATCAGGCGGAAGAAATCTTACCAGATGGACCAATTAGGAATGATTCGTTCGCGATTGATGCTTCGGCAGGGCAATTATGGACCGTTTTTGGCGATGTTACTGCGACCTATAACCCTTTTCCTTTGAGTAGAAGAGGAATTAGTAATTTAAGAGATGGTGTCTGGACCAATATATCGTATGCTGAGCTTTCAGAGGCGCTAGGCGGGAGGGGGATTAACGATTTGGTTTACGTAACAATTAATCCTGAAGACCCAAATGAGACCTATATTTCCTCATATCAAAAGGGCTTGCTTAAAATTGAGGGACAAACCCCTGCTTTCCTGTTTGACGATTCAAATTCTGGCCTGGAAATACCTACAGATCCAACAGACACGGATCTAGGAATTAGATTGTACGGATCTCAATTTGATCGGCAAGGAAATCTTTGGTTGCTGCAGTCTCGATCCAACGAGGGGCTTATTAAATTTACTCCTAGCGGACAGTTTGAAAAAATTGATGTAACAGAAGCCATTCCTGGAGAAACGGAGCAAGCATTTACTGATATAGCTGTAAGTAGAACTGGTCTTGTCTTTTTCGGGACTGCAGAAGGAGGGCTGGTAGGCTATAACTCTCAGAACGGAAGATTTAATAGAATTCAAGATGGCGAAGGAAACGGGAACATTCCAAAAAATAGTGTTCGTTCTATAACATTTGATGCTCAAAACCGACTTTGGATTGGAACCTCAAGAGGCTTGAGGGTTTTGTTCAATGTAGGTGGCTTTTTTGATGAAGGAGCCGAAATTGATGCTCAAGCTATCATTATTCTTGAAGATGGGGTGCCACAAGAGCTTCTTTTTGAATTATTTATCACGGATATTGAAGTAGATGGTTCTAATAATAAATGGATATCTACTGCCACTTCGGGAGTGTTTTACTTATCTTCAAATGGTCAAGAAACTTTACTTAGGTTTACAAAGGACAATTCGCCATTACCTACAAATAATGTCCAAGATATAGCGATTGACCCGTTTACTGGAACGGTTTATTTCGCTACGGTAAATGGATTAGTTGCTTACAATGGAACCGCCACTGCTCCAAGAGATAATTTGGACAATGTATACGCGTACCCTAATCCCGTTCGACCAGAGTTTAATGGAAATGTTACCATAGATGGCCTCACGGCAGATGCAAATGTGAAGATCACAGACATTGAGGGTAACCTTGTTTTTGAGGAAACCTCGGAGGGTGGGAGTGTTCTTTGGGACACAACCGCCTTTGGAAAGTATCGCGTTGCGTCCGGAGTTTATCTTGTACTTATTACCACCGAAGATGCTATCGAAACCAAGGTGTCCAAAATAATGATCATTCGATAATGGTTATTTCAACCAGAGCGATTGTTTTTTCAGCACTTAAATATTCCGAAACGGATCTTATTGTGACTTGTTTTACCGAAAAAGAAGGAGTTAAAAGTTATTTGCTTCGTGGGATACTGAAATCAAAGTCAAGAAAACTAAAAACTTCACATTTTCAGCCATTGACGCAATTGGAATTGATTGCATTTCACAAAAACAAAGGAACCTTAGAGCGAATTCAGGAGGCTAAAGTACTGCACCCTTATCAGACACTTCATACCAATGTTGTAAAAACCGGGATGGTAATGTTTCTTTCCGAAATGCTAAAGAATTGTATTAGAGAAGAAGAACGTAATGAAGCGATGTATGAATATCTCGAAAATGCTTTTTATTGGTTAGATAGTCATGATGATATTGCCAATTTTCATGTTTTATTTTTACTAAAACTAACAACACATCTTGGCTTCTTTCCAGATACGTCAAATATTGAAGGTGAAAATTTTAATCTACTAGATGGATGCTTTCAACAAAACCAGACCAATGGATATTGTGAAAATGGAAAGGTTATATCGGGTTTCAAGCAGTTCTTCGGCATAAATTTTGATAGTATCAGCCAGATAAAACTGGCCAAAAAAGAACGTTTGGACGTGCTTAATTTGTTATTGACATATTATCAATTACATTTGCAGGGCTATAAAAAACCGAAGTCTCTTTTGGTTCTTAACCAACTTTTTCAATAAGCATCTATGCGATTACTATTACTCCTGGCAATGGGAATTCTTTTACATGCAACAGCAGTAGCCCAAAAAATTCAGATCTTAGAAAAAGGCAATGAACAACCGGTTTCTGGGGTTGCAATATTCAATGATACTAAATCCAAAAACGGCATATCAGATTTTGATGGCCTTGTAGATATTACTTCTTTTTTGGATACGGATCAAATCACATTTCAACATATTTCTCATGCTTCGGTTAAAATGAAAAAGCGGGAAATTATTTCGGCTGGAAACAAAGTGTATTTGTCTCTTGACGCTAGTTATCTTGATGAGGTAATTCTTTCAGTAGCCAAATTTGGACAGAACAAACGAGATATTCCTCAGCAGATTGTTAGTGTGAGCAGCGAAGATATACTTTTTAGCAATCCACAAACGGCGGCAGATCTATTAGAAAGCAGTGGACAAGTATATATACAGAAGAGTCAACTAGGGGGAGGAAGTCCTAATATTAGGGGGTTTTCTACAAACCGCTTGTTGATTACTGTTGATGGGGTTCGATTTAATACTGCTATTTTTCGAAGCGGAAATGTACAAAACGTGATTTCTATTGATCCTTTGGCAATAGAGCGTACCGAAGTCATTTTAGGACCAGGATCTGTGGTGTATGGTAGTGATGCGGTAGGAGGGGTAATGAATTTTTATACTAAAAAGCCGAAATTTTCTTTTGAAGAAGGACTGTCGTTTTCGGGAAATGCTATGGGGAGATATGCAACTGCAAGCCAAGAAAAAACGGGTCATTTCGATTTTAATATTGGGAGCAAGGAATGGGCATTTTTAACAAGTGTTAGCTATAGTGATTTTGGTGACTTAAAAATGGGTTCAAAAGGTCCGGATGATTATTTGCGAAATGAATATGTGGAAACGGTAAATAGTGAAGATATTGTGGTTCAAAATGACGATCCTCGTGTTCAAGTTTCGACTGGTTACAGTCAAATTAACGCAATGCAAAAGGTGCGTTATATGCCTTCGGAAAATTGGGATTTTGATTTGGGCTTGTTCTATACTACGACTACAGATTACCCAAGATATGATAGATTAATTAGACGAAAGAACGGAAATCTTCGTGCCGCTGAATGGTATTACGGTCCGCAGGAATGGTTGGCGGGAAACCTGCAAGCGAGAAATAGTAGTTCTGGCATTTATGATGAGAGCATGATTACCTTGTCTTATCAGCGCTTTAAAGAAGGACGGAATGATCGAGATTTTGGAGAGACGGTGCTGTTTGAAACCGATGAAAAGGTTTCTGCTTATAGTGGAGCATGGGATTTTGAAAAAAAGTTTGGGAAGAAAAATACCTTCTTCTATGGAATTGAATACGTGTATAATAAAGTGAATAGCGAAGGAAAACAGACAGCTATAAATTCTGGTATTTCTACGCCAGACGCTTCTCGTTATCCAAACGGAGCGACTTGGCAATCCATGGCGGCCTATTCTAGTTTACAATTGAAGCTTGCTAAAAAACTCTCATTTCAAGGAGGGTTACGTTACAATCATATATTGGTGGATGCTAGTTTTGAGGACGGGTTTTATGATTTCCCTTTTTCTGAAGCGAATATTAATACTGGTGCCTTAACAGGAAGTGCAGGTTTGGCTTGGAATCCAAATAAGATTTTAGGCTGGCATGTAAATTTTGGAACTGCTTTTAGAGCTCCAAATATTGATGATGTTGGAAAAGTATTTGATAGTGAACCGGGCAGCGTGGTTGTTCCAAACCCAGACTTGAAACCTGAGTATGCAAGAACGGGAGAATTAGGAGTTACCTTGAATTTTAACAATATTCTTAAGATTGATGCAGGTACTTATTATACCGTTTTGGAAGATGCCTTGGTACGGCGCGATTTTGAGTTGAATGGACAAACTGAGATTGAATATCAAGGGGAGCTGAGCAATGTGCAGGCAATTCAGAATGCTGCGAAGGCTGAAATTTACGGATTTGAAGCTGGGCTTGAAGTCAATTTTTGCAAACAACTGCAGCTTACGTCTCAATATAATATTACAAAAGGATTTGATGAGGATGAAACTGGAGAACGTTACCCTATTAGAAGCGCAGCACCTCAATTTGGAAATACACATCTGATTTTTAAAATCAAGAAGTTGAAATTAGATGCATTTACCGAATATAACGGTCAATTTGATTTTGAAGATCTGGCGCCATCGCAGCAGAGCAATGATTTTTTGTATGCAAAGGATGAAGATGGGAATCCATATTCTCCAAATTGGCATACACTTAACTTTAGTACACAATATGATATTACCAAAGCTTTGCGAATTAACGCAACGCTTGAGAATATCACTGATCAGCGCTATAGAACCTACTCGAGTGGAATTACGGCTCCCGGGCGCAATTTGATTGTTGCAGCTTCCTATAAATTTTAGTACGTGGCTAAAAGGGGTAAGGCAAAAAACACTAAGAATAAAGCCAAACATTCTAAATTGATGGGCAGAAAGCTCGATAAACTTCGTAAAGAAAAAGACGCTCGGGCTGAAAAATTAAAGGCCATTGTCAAGAAATCTCAAGAGGAAACGGATACTAATTAGCTTTTATTCTTAAAAGGCTTAGGCTCTTAGAGTATACTATGATTATCTTATTTTCAGATTGTTAAATATAACTACAAACGCTTACAAACGTCTGTAAGCAACTATAAGCGATAGTAAATGCGTAAATATCAACTATAACTTCTTTGCTGTTTTATGTTTGCAGTGTTGAATCGTTAGAGCGGTTCAGTTCGATAGATCTTCGGGACGAGCTCGAAGACAATTCTTAACTGTTTATTTAAAATTTGAAATTATGAACACACTTAGAAACAAAGTACAGTTGATTGGAAGACTAGGACAAGAACCAGAAATCATCACTTTTGAAGATGGTAACAAAATGGCAAAATTTTCTATGGCTACCGATGATAGTTATAAAGACAAATCAGGAACCAAGGTTGAGCGTGCCTACTGGCATAATATTATTGTTAAGGGTGGCTTGGTGAATGTTGTAGAAAATTATGTTACCAAAGGTCAAGAAATTGTCGTTGAGGGTAAATTAACAAATCGTTCTTGGGAAGACAAGGAAGGTATGAAGAATTACACTACTGAAATTCTTGTGAATGAGTTGTTGATGTTGGGGAAGTAACCGAAATTTAATTTATCTGACTAAAATATAACCTGGAACCATTCTGGTCTCGGGTTTTTTATGACCAATAAGGATAAATAATAAGATGTCCAATTTTGATGTTAAATTTACGGCATCAGTAAAAAAACCTATCCCTCAACTAAATGTCCTTTTCTTTATTGCAAGACCAATGATAGATCAATATCTTTTTTTGGTTTTTAAAAAGTAAAAGCTTTAAAATAATTCCTATATTCGCATAGATGAAAATCTTAAAAAATAAAATACGTACTATTTTTCCCGTATTGCCCTTGCGCAATCGCCGCCGCTAATTCTTCAATTTAGCATTCAATTAGTTACGTCATTTTTATTTTTTTACCCTTGTACAAATTAAACTTCATATCAACGTTTCAAAATATAGTTGTTCTTTCGAATAACGAGATTTCTGTACGCCTCTTTTTCTCACGTCGCCCGTAAGGGTGCTTTTTATTTATGGAACTTAGGTGAGTCCGGTTCTTCTTTTCAAAATCACAATTCTTAAAAACTAGTTTAATTCAAAATCAACATAATGAAAATCATTATTGCTGATAAATCACATATAGTGTACGCCAATATTATTTGCGAAACAATTTCTGAAGCAGCCAAAGTGCGTGGTACTGGTATTGCGAAACGAGAACCAGAATACGTTATTTCTAAAATGGAAATAGGCAATGCTGTTATTGCTTTAGACGGAAAAACATTCGCAGGTTTCTGTTATATAGAATCTTGGAGTCACGGAAAATTTGTGGCGAATTCAGGATTAATCGTGCATCCTAATTATAGAAAACAAGGATTAGCCAAACAGATTAAGGAAAGAATTTTCGAACATTCTATCGAAAAATTCCCTAGAGCAAAAATCTTTGGAATTACGACAGGTTTAGCTGTTATGAAAATGAATAGTGAATTGGGCTATAAGCCAGTTACGTTTTCAGAACTTACTACAGACCAGTTTTTTTGGAAAGGCTGTCAAACCTGTAAAAACTATGATGTGCTTCAACGTACCCAACAAAGTATGTGCCTCTGTACAGGAATGTTATACGATCCAAATTCTGAAACCAAAGAACCGAAAGAAATTAAGGAAAAGACCTTTACAAGGTTGAAAAATATAAAACAAACGCTGTTTTTAAAAAAGAATAAAAAATGAGTCAATCAAAAAAATTAGTGCTAGCCTATAGTGGCGGATTAGATACTTCGTATTGTGCCGTACACTTATCAAAAGATAAAGGTTTTGAAGTACATGCTGTAAGCGTAAATACTGGAGGATTTACACCTGAAGAAATTAACATTATTGAAGAAAAAGCATATACAATGGGTGTGAAAACCTATAAGAACAGTAATGCAATTCCAAGATATTACAATGAAGTTGTAAAGTATTTGATTTATGGTAATGTTTTGAAAAATAATACATATCCTTTGTCGGTAAGTGCAGAGCGAATTATTCAAGCTATTGAAATCATTGAATATGCAAAAAGTATCGATGCAAAATATATAGCTCACGGCAGTACGGGTGCTGGAAATGATCAAGTAAGGTTCGATTTAATTTTCCAAACATTAGCGCCCGAAATCAAAATTATTACTCCAATTAGAGACCAGAGATTATCAAGACAAGCGGAGATTGATTTCTTGATAAAAAATGGAGTGGATATGTCTTGGCAGAAGGCGAAATATTCAATCAACAAAGGACTTTGGGGGACGAGTGTTGGAGGTGAAGAAACGTTAACTTCTGAAAAATCATTGCCAGAAAGCGCATATCCGTCACAGCTAACAAAAGACGGCAAAGAAAAAGTGAAACTGACTTTTGAAGAAGGAGATCTCGTCGCTATTAATAATACCCAAAATGAAGCTTATAAAAATATTATGATCTTAAATGATTTGGCATCCGCTTTTGCAATTGGCCGAGATATCCATGTTGGGGATACTATTGTAGGTATTAAAGGTAGGGTAGGTTTTGAAGCTGCTGCTGCTACAATTATTATTAAGGCACACCATTTATTAGAAAAACATACACTTACAAAGTGGCAATTGCAGCACAAAGATTATATGGCGAATTGGTATGGAACGCATTTACATGAAGGTCTGTATTTAGACCCTGTGATGAGAGATCTTGAAGCGTTTTTAACGAGCAGCCAAAAACAAGTCTCAGGAGATGTATTTGTGACATTGAAACCTCATCACTTTACTTTGGATGGCATTCATTCAAAATATGATTTAATGAATGCCAAATTTGGGAGCTATGGTGAAGAAAATAAAGGATGGACGGCAGATGAAGCCAAAGGGTTTATCAAAATCTATGGCAATCAAAGTAAGATATATCAAAACGTAAAAGGATTATGATACAAGTAGGAGTTATAGGAGGCGCAGGTTATACGGCTGGAGAATTAATTAGAATACTCGTTTTTCATTCAAAAGCGGCACTCAATTTTGTGTATAGTACTTCTAATGCAGGAAACTTGATATGCGATGTCCATCAAGATTTGTTAGGAACTACAGACTTAAAATTTACAGATACAATTAACCCAAAGGTAGAAGTGTTGTTTCTGTGTTTAAGTCACGGAAATTCAAAATTATTTTTAGAAAATCATTCATTTTCTAGCAAAACAAAGATCATCGATTTAAGTAATGATTTTAGATTAAAGAAAGATGCATTTTTTCAAGAAAACGAGTTTGTTTATGGCTTGCCTGAATTTCAAAAAGAAAAAATTAAGACTGCACAATTTATAGCAAATCCAGGATGTTTCGCAACAGCATTGCAATTGGCAGTACTACCACTAGCCGCAGCGAATTTATTAACGAATGATGTTCATGTTAATGCGGTTACAGGGGCAACAGGAGCGGGAACGTCATTGTCAAAAACCACACATTTTTCGTGGCGAGACAATAATTTTTCGTATTACAAACCTTTTACACATCAACATTTAGGTGAAGTAAATCAAATGGTGAATCGGTTACAAAATAGTTTTGATTCTGATATTCATTTTATGCCGAATCGTGGTAATTTTTCAAGAGGAATTTTTGCTACAGCATATACCAAATTCGAAGGTAGTTTAGATGAAGCACATGCTATTTACAATAACTATTATGAAGAAGCTAAATTCACCTTTCTATCAAACAATGAAATCCATTTAAAACAAGTGGTAAATACGAATATGTGTATGGTTCATCTACACAAACACGGCAACAAACTATTAATCACAAGTATTATAGATAATCTTTTAAAAGGCGCATCTGGACAAGCGATTCAGAATATGAATTTAATGTTTGGTTATGCTGAAGATGAAGGATTACAACTTAAAGCAAACTTTTTTTAATATAATCAATATGAAATTATTTAATGTTTATCCACTGTTTAATATTACGCCCATAAAGGGAAAGGATGTTTATATATACGACGAAAATAATATTGAATATTTAGATTTATATGGCGGTCACGCTGTAATTTCTATAGGGCATTCACATCCTGAATATGTTGAAAATATAAATCGGCAAGTGAGCAAATTAGGGTTTTATAGTAACTCTATTCAAAATCCGCTACAAGTAGAATTAGCCGATAAAATAGCTGAGTTATCTGGATGCGATGACTATCAACTATTTTTATGTAATTCTGGTGCAGAAGCTAATGAGAACGCTTTGAAATTGGCCTCGTTCCATAACAATAAAAAGAAAGTGATTGCCTTTAAAAATGGTTTTCACGGGCGTACTTCGGCGGCTGTTGCGGTAACAGATAATTCAAAAATCATTGCGCCAATAAACGCACAGCAAGAAGTGGAGTTAATCACCTTTGGAAATTTGGGGGCTGTAGAACAAGTATTGCGTAACAATGACGTTTGCGCTGTGATTATAGAAACCATTCAAGGTGTTGGCGGATTGGATGAAAGTACTGCAGAATTTTATCAAGGCTTAAGCAAATTGTGCAAGACTCACGATGCTATTTTAATCGCAGATGAGGTGCAATCTGGCTTTGGAAGAACAGGCGATTTTTTTGCATTTCAAAAACATCATATCGAACCAGATATTATTTCTATGGCAAAAGGAATGGGAAATGGATTTCCCATAGGAGGCATTTTAATTCACTCTAAAATTAAAGCATCTTTCGGTTTATTAGGAACCACTTTTGGAGGTAACCATGTAGCTTGTGTTGCATCGTTGTCAGTTTTAAAAGTATTAGAAGATGAGGCGTTAATGGACAATGTAAAAGTCATTTCAAAATACGTTTTGGACAATGTAAAAAATATTTCAAAAATAAAAATGATAAAAGGAAGAGGTTTAATGTTAGGGTTAGAATTTGATTTTCCAATAGCAGAATTAAGAAAAACACTCATTCATAAACATCGCATTTTTACGGGGAGTTCTAAGAACCCAAACTTATTGAGAATTCTTCCGCCTTTAACCATTCAAAAGAAGCATATGGATGTGTTTTTTGAAGCATTGAAACTAGAATTATGAAAAAATATACGACTCTATCCGATATAGAAAATCTTTCTGACATCATTCAGAAGGCAATTCAATTAAAGGAAAACCCATTTCAATTTAAAGCATTAGGAACAAATAAAACCTTAGTAATGCTCTTTTTCAATTCGAGTTTACGTACCAGATTGAGTACCGAAAAAGCCGCAAAAAACTTAGGGATGGATGTGATGATTTTAAATGTACATGATTCGTGGAACCTAGAATTTGAAGATGGAGCCAATATGAATTTAAGCACATCTGAGCATATTAAAGAAGCGGCTCAAGTCATCTCTCAATATGCTGATATTATTGCGGTAAGGGCATTTCCAAGTTTAACAAATAAAGAGAAGGACGAATCGGAATATGTGCTAAATAGTTTTGTGAAATATGCAACCGTACCTATTGTAAGTATGGAAAGTGCAACAGCCCACCCATTACAAGCTCTGGCCGATGCAATTACCATTGAGGAGCTAAGAACAAAGCAACGCCCAAAGGTGGTTTTATCTTGGGCACCACATCCTAAAGTATTGCCACAAGCGGTGGCAAATTCATTCGTAGAAATGATGCAGAATTTGGATGTAGACTTAACAATTACACATCCTGAAGGTTATGAATTGAGTGATGATACGATTAAGAACTCTTTGATTAATTACAACCAAGAAGGTGCTTTAAAAGAGGCTGATTTTGTCTATGTAAAAAACTGGAGTAGATATAGGGATTACGGAAAAATTTTATCTCAAGATTTGAATTGGATGATGACTACGGAGAAGTTGGGAGACGCAAAATTTATGCATTGTTTGCCGGTAAGACGAAATGTTGTAGTTGAAGATGCAGTCCTAGACAGTGATCAATCTGTTGTAATAGAACAAGCGAATAACAGAACATTTTCCGCTCAAATTGTATTGAAACAAATTTTGGAAAACCTAGATAGATGAAAACTCTAAAAGTTATAAAAATAGGTGGAAATATTATTAATAATCAGGATGTGCTGGCTGATTTTTTAAACCAATTTTCTAAAATAGAGAGCCATAAAATACTCGTTCACGGAGGTGGAAATTTGGCTACCACTTTAGCTAAAGAAATGAATATTGAAGTTAAAGTAGTGAACGGAAGAAGGGTGACAGATAGAGCGACATTGGATATTATAACAATGGTCTACGCAGGAAAAATCAACAAAACAATTATAGCTCAGTTGCAATCTCAGTATTGTAATGCTATTGGATTTACAGGAGCGGATGGTAATACAATTATTTCTAAAAAAAGGCCCGTAAAAGACATCGATTTTGGTTTTGTAGGAGATATAGAATCTGTGAATACGGAAGTACTAAACCTATTGTTAGAAAATCAGATTACACCTGTTTTTTCGGCCATAACACATAATGCAAAAGGACAATTATTAAATACAAACGCAGATACTATGGCTTCAGAAATTGCTATTGGATTTTCTAAAACATATAATGTAGAACTATATTACTGTTTTGAAAAAAATGGTGTTTTAAAAGATATTAAGGAAGATAATTCGGTGATAGAAGATATCAATGCCAACACCTATAAAACACTATTTGAAACAGGAATTATTTCTGAAGGAATGCTGCCGAAACTGGACAATTGTTTTCATGCTATTAAAAATGAAGTTAAGAAAGTATGCATTGGTAAACCCGAAATGCTATTCAACTCAAATTCAAAATTCACTACAATTCAAGCCTAATGACACAAGAACAATTAATCACAAATGCCATTTCATTATTGAAGACGTTAATTGAAATATCGTCTTTTTCAACAGAGGAAAACAAAACAGCAGACTGTATTGAGACTTGGTTTAAGACGAATGAAATTTCGTTTCAGAGAACAAAAAACAATGTTTGGGCAGCAAATAGATTTTTTGATGAAACGAAACCTACACTACTGTTAAACTCACATCACGATACTGTAAAACCTAATAAGGGCTATACTAGAGACCCGTTTAAAGCGATTGTAGAAGACGGTAAATTATATGGTTTGGGTTGTAATGATGCTGGAGGATGCTTAGTGTCGTTATTAGCAACTTTTACATATTATAATAATCATAGAAATTTGAGATACAATTTGGTGTTTGTCGCTTCGGCAGAAGAAGAAAATAGCGGACCTGGAGGCTTAAATAGTATGCTAGGAATCATCCCAAAAATTGATGTAGCTATCGTAGGAGAACCGACATTGATGAATCTCGCTATTGCTGAAAAGGGATTAGTGGTTTTTGATGCTAAAGTGAAAGGGACACCTAGTCACGCAGCACATCCAAATGAAAACAACGCTATTTATAATACCATTGCTGTATTGGATTGGTTTAAGGAATTCAAATTTGAAAAATTATCTGAACTGTTAGGAGAGGTGAAAATGACAGTCACTCAAATTAATGCAGGTCTACAACACAATGCTGTACCTGCTGAAGTCAATTTGGTAATTGATGTTAGAGTGAATGAAGAATATTCTAATCAGGAAATCGTTGAAATACTCGAAACAAAATCTCCTTGCAATACCATAATTCCAAGGAGTTTACGATTAGATTCATCTTCAATTCCTATCGATCACGAACTAGTACAAGCAGGAATAAAATTAGGACGAACAACTTATGGGTCACCAACACTATCAGATCAATCAGTATTGACTTGTCCGTCTTTAAAGTTAGGTCCAGGCGACAGCAGGCGCTCACATACCGCAAATGAATTTATCTACATTAGTGAAATTGAAGAGGGAATAAATATATATATCGATTTGTTGAGCCAAGTTATAATTTGATAAAAAGAACAGCTATACAAATAAACAGATTGACAACTAAATAACTAAGAATATGAAACTCTGGGATAAAGGATTTACAATAGATAAAAAAATAGAGCAATTTACCGTAGGAAACGATAGAGAAATAGATGTGCATATAGCTAAATATGACATACATGCGTCTTTGGTACATGCTAAAATGCTGGAGAAGATTAATATGATTTCTTCGGAAGAATTACAACAGTTAGAAGCAGGTTTATCAGAATTACAAAAACAGGTGGATGACCAAACGTTTGCTATTGAATCTCAATTTGAAGATGTACATTCTAAAATTGAATATGAGCTTACTAAACATTATGGAGAAGTAGGAAAGAAGATACACACGGCACGTTCTAGAAACGATCAGGTTTTAGTGGCATTACAGTTATTTTATAAAGATAATTTACAACAGCTATTGCAGAAATCTGAAACCCTTTTTGAAACCTTATTGCAATTAGCGGAAACACATCAAGAGAAATTATTACCAGGATATACGCATTTGCAAGTCGCAATGCCATCATCGTTTGGATTATGGTTTTCTGCATATGCTGAAATGATAATAGATGACATGTATTTGTTTGATGCTGCGCTGAAAACAGTAGATCAAAATCCGTTGGGTTCTGCGGCAGGTTATGGCAGTTCGTTTCCAATAGATAGGGCATTTACAACAAAAGAGATGGGGTTTGCAACGTTGAAATTTAATGCTGTAGCAGCGCAAATGAGTAGAGGAAAAAGTGAGAGGACTATTGCCGCTGCCTTTGGAAGTTTAGGAAATACATTATCTCGTTTTGCAATGGATATCTGTTTGTATATGAGTCAAAATTTTGATTTCATTTCGTTTCCAGATGAGTTGACTACTGGAAGTAGTATTATGCCACATAAGAAGAATCCTGATGTGTTTGAATTGATTAGAGGGAAATGTAATAAAATACAAGCACTACATTCTGAAATGTTATTAATCACCAATAATTTACCAAGCGGATACCATAGGGATTTTCAGTTGTTAAAAGAGAATATGATTAGTTCATTCATTGAGATAGATACTATTTTAGAGATATTTAATTATTCAATTCAGCAAATCATTGTAAAAGATATCGATTTGAATATTGATAAATACAAGTATTTGTTCACGGTAGATAATATTAATAATTTGGTTGTAAGTGGAATGTCGTTTAGAGAAGCTTATCAACAAATAGGAAGTGAAGTACAAGAAGGAATTTATGTTCCAGATTATTCAAAACAGCATTCACATATAGGGAGTATTCATAATTTATGTTTGAGTGAGATTAGAGAGAAATTTTGCAATCGTTAATTTAATGAGTTTACTATATTATACTTGAGATTAGGTTGTAAAATTTATTATTATTTATGAACCTCTTTAGAAAATTACGTTACTAAGGGCCAAGAAATTGCAACTTTTAGGAAGTAAATAGATCGGCCTATATTTATTGTTGAAAACCTATCCCACTTTAAAGTGGGGTGGGTTTTTCAATTTGACTAACGAGGCAATTGTTATTGCCACAGTTTGTCACCCGGGTCATATTTTCCCTTTGTGCATTCACAATCACTCAATGATTGGAATAAATCAACACCAAGGGTAATTGCATGAGTGCCAGAATTATAGCCTGTTAAGTCGTTAAGTGTTAATTGATATGCGTAGGCAACATAGAATACTGATTTTTTAAAACCCGCCATAGGACCAACATTTAAAGGTACCATGATCTGGTCATTCAAAAAACGATAGGAGGCTCCTATCCAGTAGAAATCATCATTTCCATTGTATTTTCTATACTTAAAATTTAAATCGGTACTGGATCTTCCATCATTAGTAAATACCTGAATATAAGCGGAGGGTTCATAATCAGAGTTGTTAGAACTTTTAATCACATAACCAGAATAAAATTGGAGATTAAGAAGGGATTTTGGTTCTATTTCATCAAAGGAATCTATATCTTTTGATAGAATATTATTTGCATTAGCGCTTAACCAAAAACTTCTAAATCTATAAAGCGCACCTACATCGAAGTTATTATTTATAATGGCACGATCATCTGTAACATAGGGGTCTATAGTAGGATTTTCATAGGTAGTTTCGAAATTTTCAATAGCAATCCTGAAGCTATTGATGTTATATGACAATCCAAAAGATAAGTATTGCTTTGTCTTATAATCTAATATAAGGTGATGGGCGAAAGAAAATTTTACTCCTTGTTGGCGTGTATTCCCGTTTCTATCACTATAGGCAGATATTCCAGCACCAGAACGATTTCCCAACCTAATGTCTGCATACAATGCCATATTTTGCGGCGCATTTTTAATCCCAACCCATTGTGTTAGCCCATTGACCCTGACTCTAAAATTATCGCCAATTCCTGCAAAAGTTGGAGACACTACAAAATCATTATCCGCTAAATACTGAGTAAAAACAGGTAAGTTAAGTTCTTGACCGTGGCTTTGGATTACAATTATTAGGAGCAGGTATTTTAGTATATTTTTCATAAGAATAAGTTTGTTATAACGGTTAAGTTCGTGGGGTGAACTATCTATATAGTGTAAAATGACCTACAAAGTCTCGTTTATTGCCTTCTACGTCGGTTTCTACGACATACCAATAATCTCCAGTAGGGAGTTGGGCATTATTGTAGGTTCCATTCCATTTTTGCCCTGCACGTAAGGTTACAACTTTACGACCATAGCGGTCATATATCGAGAACATAAGATTTGGGTAATTAGGTGCACATCCTATAGTCCACCCGTCATTTGCACCATCACCGTTAGGTGTAAAATAATTGGGGATACAGAGGTCAATGAAATCTTTAGTAATTACCACAATTGCCATACAACCATTGCTATCGGTTGCGGTAACTTCAAAGGTTCCAGACGCTGTGATTGTAAATGTATTTTCAGTACCATAATCGACACCATTCATTGTAAAAATATAGTCTTCTGTACCACCAATTGCATTGGCCACAATTTCATTTAGCTCTCCTTCTTCCAATGATAATTCTACTGGAGCGAATGTTTCAATATCAAAGAATTCTGTTGTTTTAACACAGCCATTGACATGCCTTACTGTGATATAGTTGTCCGTGCTTGGAGGCAAGTTTGTAAATACATTACTGCTTTGGAAGTCATCTTCATTTAAAGAATATTGCAGTTGCGAAATGTCCACAAGGTTCTCATCTACGCTAACGGTAACCACATTAGTAGTTACATTATCGATACATTGGACTTCTAAATCAATACTTGGGTCTATGAAAACGGATTCAGGAAAAGTAATATTCCATTCAGACTCACATCCTAGACTATCACGAATGTAGACAATATGATCACCACCGTTTAAGTCGTTAAAATCAAATATAGTTTGGTCTAGTTCTCCTGTAAAATAATCCCCATCATAATCATCTAGACTTACACTATAGGGAAGAGTTCCACCTTCAATATCAATGCTAAAAAAGCCATCTTGATCTCCTTCGCAAATTTCTGGAATAGTCGAATCTGCAACAATGGTAATTAAAACTGGAAGCGGTTCCAAAATTTCAAAATTGAACGTTACAAAACACCCTAACTGATCTTGCACTATTGCATCATAAGCTCCAGGCGCAAGATTTTCGAATACATTGGTTTCAAAAAACTGATCCAATTGAGGCGAAATGGCATATTTAATAATACCTGACCCTCCATTTGCAAGGATTTCTAATCTACCGTTGTTTTCACCGTTACAAAGAACATCAGTAACCTCAAATGTTGTGTCTAAAGCAGTATCAGGTTCTGTAATGGTTATTTCTTCTGAAGTATTTAAACAATCACCGCTTTCAACATAAACTACATAACTACCTATTGTTAGGCCTATGAATGTTCCCGGAGTGTTTTGGTCAGCAGGTATTGTGTTCCCTAATAAATCTTGTAAAATATATACATAATCACCAAGGCCACCGATAGCAGTTGCTTCAATAACTCCAGTGTTATCACCTGAACAGTTTATTTCTGGATTGGTAGAAACTAAATTTACCTGAAGAGTAGGAAGTGGGTCTATAGTGATCTCGTTAGAGACATTAGCAATACATTCATTGGCGTCCCTTACATAGTAATTATAGACACCTGGAGAAACAGGAAATGTAATCGAAGTTGTAAATGTACCTAACACTGAGGTGAAATCTACAGTTTCACTATACTCGTAAGTACCTGTTCCACCTGCGGCACTAAGCGTAAGTTCCGCATCTGTTAAACAAGTTGGTGTTGTGTTAGCAACTAAACTTGAAATGATAGGATCTGGTTGGTTAATTGTAACCGGTAATGAAGTAAAGATACAGTCAAACCCATCTGTAATAGTTACCGAATATATACCAGCACCTAATTCTTCAAATATATTTGAAGACTGAGGTCCCGAGCTTGACGGCACTGGCGAAATAGTGTTAAGCGTGTAGATATAATTTCCCACTTGTCCGCCCGTTACATTAAGAACACTTATTGACGCATCTTGATCGTTAAAGCATGACAACAATGTTGTGCTAGGAACAAAATCTGCATTAATAGGTTCAGGTTCCATTAGTGTGATAGTATCTGTCTCAATGCATCCGTTAGCATCTCTGGTATTTACAGTATAGGTTCCTGCACTTAGGTCTGTAAACATATTATTGGATGAATAAGAAACAGTAGCATCGCCTGTTAATTCATATTCATAAGGACTCGTTCCTCCATTGGCTATTGCTGTTATTACACCTATGTTGTTGTTACAGGTTACGTTCGATGTTTCAGCAACATCTAATGTTAATGGTGTTGGAGGTGAACCAATGGTTACAACATTAGAAGTTGTAGTACAAAAAGGTGTTTCGGTTTCTACGATAGTCACTGCATAATTACCAGAAGCCAATCCAGTAATTAACTGAGGATTTGTTGATGTATTAGCAATCACTGGACTTCCAATGGGTGTACCAATTCCATCCAATAGTTGGTATGTATATTCGCCACTATACTCGGTAATAGTTAATGCTAATTCGCCATTGGTATCACCAAAACAATCGTTTACTTCTATTGCAGTCAATATTGCATCAATTTCATCAAAAGGTGGAACTATAAAAGGATCTGTTAAAAAATAGCAATCGGTGTCCAAGTCATTTACTTGGTAATAATAAGTGCCAGGCCCTGGTATATCAAAAATATTTGAAGCTTGGGGAAGACCATCTGGTAACAGTTGGTACTCGAAATTACCTGAACCACCGGTAACATTTATAGATACAGATCCTGTTTGGTTGCAGTCAATAGGTGTAACGATAGTTACCGCAACCGCAGTAATAGTTGGTAATGGATCTATAGTCACAGTATTTGTTGCGATACAACTATTCGCATCTTTAACATAAACTGTAATAATTTGAATAACACCTGTATCAAGAACTTCAAACACATTTGTATTAAAATAGTTAGTCCCATCAATGCTATAAATGTAAGTGGCAGTGCCTCCAAGTTCAGTAATTGTTATTGTAGATGTAGACGTTGTATTATCTGGTGTACAAGCAAAAGGGGTTGCACTCCCTGTCACTTCTAATAGTGATGGTTCATTAATTGTCACATTTGCCGTGGCAATACAACCTCTTCCCGAAGTAACCTGCACTGTATAAGTTGCTGCGGGCAATCCAGTAAAAATATTTCCGGTTTGAGGTAATACTATAATAGGTGCGACAATTTCATAAGTATATATTGGGTTGTCATTGCTAGGAAGTAAATTAATTATAATTTGGCTGTCAGTTCCACCTTGGCAACTTACATTTGTTACTTCAGTATTGAAAGTAACCGGTGTGGCACTATCTAAGGTAACTGAAACGTTTTCAAGGCATAATGTTACTGTATCGGTAACGGTCACTGTATAGGTCCCAGACGGTACACCCGAAAATACGTTTCCTGTCAATACTATTGAAGTTGGATTTGGACTAATGGTATATGCATAGTTGCCAGTACCTCCATTCGCCGTTACTGTTATTTCGCCATCATCATCATCACAACTTGGTAAGGCTGTGACAGCAGGAGTTAATCCTATTGGCGGTTCAATAATAACTGTTACTAGATTTCCACATCCATTGGCATCATTCACTTCTACAGTATGGGTTCCTGAAGATAAATTTGAAATTGTAAAAGGGGTAGATTGGGTTTGAAAAGCACCACCATCAATACTAAAACTATATGGAGGTATTCCTGATGCCGATAAAATAACATCTATCTCGAATTGTCCTTCAGGAGTAGAACATTGATTAGCTGTTACAGCTGCAATTTGTGGAATAGGATCCGTACCAACCACTTGTACGGGGCTTGTCACAATACAGTCATAAGCATCTAAAGCATGTACATAATAATTCCCCGCATCTACATTAAAAACACTGGTTGTACTCCAAGATGGATCAGTAGGAGACGGTACTCCAGGGGTGATTGTTAATTGGTATAAATAAGGAGCTGTTCCATTTTGCGCTATGGCACTAATTACTCCGGAATTTGGATTGCAATTGGCATTCTGGTCAATAGTAGTAGTTAAACTTAATAAAATGGCAGATTCTGTAATAGAAAAAGGAGCTGTTACAACACCACAACCTGCATTAGGCCCTGTAGTTTCTTCAACTAAAACAAAATAGGTACCGAAAGGTAAGGGGCCTAAATCTGGAACATTCAATGAACCACCAGCTGGTACAATACCATTTCCTGCAATCCCTGTTGTTATTAAAGAAAGGGAGTCAAAGATTTCATAGTTCACGTTTACCGGCGTAGCATATACGCTATTTACCGTGAAAGACACATTGCCATCTGCACTACCAGTACAGGTAATATTATCTGAACTAACGGCCGTAGTAGTTAAGGATGAATTTGTTGGTATTGGTAAGGACGCGGGTTCATAGTAACTACACAGGGTAGATTCATCATATACAATAAATGTATAGGAAACACCTGGCGTTAAGCCAGTAAAAATAGTAGATTGACTAGTTGGCGGATTTTCAGGTAACCAGGCTCCTGGAGGTAATGGATACACAGTACCTGGACCCTGATAAATAGCAAAGTGAAAAGGCCCTGTGCTTCCTAATATAGAACTCACGGTCACAACTGCCTCGCCACCTAAAGTACAGTCTACCGTGCTTGTAATAGCAATATCTAAATCGTCTGGGGGAGAAGCAACAAGCACATCTTGAAAGAGAACGGAACATCCATTTGAATCGACTATATTGATTTCATATAACCCAAAATCAACTATATCAAAACTAACCGAAGTTGATCCAGTTGCATTTAACTCAGAATTAAAGTATCCGTTAGAACTCCATACGAAATAATTGTAAGGAGCTGTTCCTCCCACAACACTATCAATTATGATAGAGCCTTTTGAAATACCTCCGGGTCCACAGGTTATATCGATCGTATGGTAAACCACTACAATAGGGTCTGGTTCTACTATGGTAATAGTGTCTGTGCCGACACAAGAATTAACATCTGTAACAGTTATGGTATATGTGCCAGCGGGCAATCCAGAAGTTTGAGTACCGTAGTCTGTACCTGTAGTATCGTTATAAACATTAATTTGAAATGGAGGTGTCCCCGAAGTAGGGTCGATAGTAATATCAATAGCTCCATTTAAATCTCCATTACACAATATAGGTTGGGTTTGCGTAATAACATCTATCACAGGAAGAGAAATTGGATTAACCGTAATAATTGGTGAGGTGGCAGTGCATCCGATACCATCTGTTATTTGAAACTGATACGTACCAGCGGTTCCGGTCGTATAGTTGAAGGGCGTACTTGTTGCTCCTAAAGGAGTGAACGGAGATCCGTCTACAGATACTGCGTTAGTATAGGGTGCTGTACCTCCTGTAATGTTTCCTGTTATAAGTGCATCTGGAGAAGAAGTACAATCTAAACCTTCGGTTAAAACGGCATCTACTAGTAATTGTGGTGCAATGATTATTGCAGGCAATGTCGTTTCGCAACCAAATGCATCTCTAACCGTTATAGTATAACTACCAGGAGTTAAATTTGAAAATATATTGGTGGATACAAACGGGCCTCCGTTAAGACTGAACTCGAATGGTGCCTCGCCAGAAGTTACTTCCACCTCAATTGTTGCATTGTCATTTGTGTCATAGCATATATCAGATGTTGTACTAATAATCGCAGTAGGCGGATTAGGAATAGTTAAACTGAATGTGTCAGTAACAATACATCCATTGGCATCCTCTACCGAAATTGAATAGACTCCAGCTTGCGTTAAATTTAAAAAGGTGTTCGTTGATTGTGGAGTTAACACTGTCGCATCGGGAAGTGTAAGTGTATATGTATATCCACCCCATCCACCTGAGGCTACAATTATCGCATTACCACTAGCAATACAAGTAATAGGTGATGTTGCGATTGAAATTGTCAAAGGGTTTGTTGGCTCCTCTACTAGGGCGGTATCTGTGGCCTCACAATTTGTTGTGAGATCGGTCACTACTATCGTATAACTACCAGCAGGAAGCCCGGTTAAAATAATAGGTGATGTTCCTGTTATTGGAGTATTTCCATTGATACTATATTCAAAAGATGTAGTTCCTGAAACCACAAATTGAACAGCACCATCAGCTCCACCAACGCAGCTAACATCATTCAAAGTTTCGCTAAAAATAGCTATGGTAGGTAATGGCTCAACGAGATATGACTCGTCGTATATGCAATCATTGGCATCCCTAACCCGAAACGTATATAAGTCTGGAGCTAAGTCCGCAAATATATTTGAACTTTGATATGAAGTAACGGCTGTGCTGGGAGCAATAATCCGATATTCTAAAGGAGCTATTCCTCCCGTGGTTCCTGTAATTGTTATCGTAACCGTATTTGATGGACACGTTAGAGGAGAGTTGCTGAACATTAAATCTGTGGGTGGATCTAATGGTGGGATTGTAATTTCATTGGTAATGAAGGTACAATCATTGGCATCCATTATAGTAATAGTGTAAGTCCCAGCTGTCAAGTCAGTAAAGGTAGGGGTTGATTGAAACGTAATACCATCAATACTGTACATATATGGAGGAGTACCTCCCATGACATTCGTTACCGTAATAGAACCATTAGAAATACAGGTATGTGGCGCGATCAATTCGGCAATACCAGAGATAGCTGTATTTGCGTTAATTGAAATGGTTTCTGGGTCTGTGATACATACAGATGGACCAATTGTGTATTCTACCACAACATCGTAATTACCAGAGGCAAGCCCGGTAAATAATGATGAGTTAGTAAATGTTAACCCTCCGTCAATGCTATACCGAAGACTATTACCATTGGGGTTGGTTACATTAATATTTATCGTTCCAGTGTCGGCGCTAGCGCATAGAATATCAGTGACCTCTATAGTGAACTCTGGTGCTAGCGTTGCCTCAATTGTAATGGTAGTTTCTGCGCTGCAGTTATTAGAATCAACAACCGTTATGTTATAAACACCAGCGGTTGTAACTACAATCTCAGGAACGGTTTGAAAAACGGTAGTACTATTTACAAAATAAAAGTATGGGGCTGTACCGCCTAGTGGATACACTGTAATCTCCCCATTAGTACAAGTTAACGGTATTGTTATTGCTGCCGTAACTGTTAATAAAGGAGGGTCTATAATTGTAATAGTTTCTGTATGTGTACATCCATCCTCAGTTTCTACAATAGCCGTATATGTCCCTGGGTTTAAGCTCTCAAAAGCATAATTGTTTTCAACAATAGGACCTACACTATTGACTAAAACCCCACCTAAGTAAAGAGAAAAGAAATATTGAGGTTCTGCATCATTAGCTGCTAAATAAATACTACCCAAATCCCCATTACAAAGAGGTTGATTAATGATAGTTGAAACAGTAAAATCCCGTGCTCTAATCAAAACATCAGGAACCGTAAATACACAAGCATTTGCTGGAACACCAACTTGCTGTACATAAACGGTATACAATCCAGGTGTGGTAACTTGAAAGAAATTACTGCTTTGATAGTTAACACCATCAAGGCTATACTCATAACCGCTTGGCACATTACCTACAGTAATACTTCCTGGTGTCGTACAAATAATATCAGTTGCTGTAACTGTAGGTTCTAGTAGGTTTTGATAGACATTAAAATAAAATTGGTTGAAACATCCACCATCATAATTAATGGTTAATCTAAATTGACCCGCTGTATTAGCAGTATAGTCGGCACCAGTACCTACTTGATCCCAAGTACAAGAGTTGTTTTCGTTTGCGCAATCGGTATTCGATACAGGCGGACAGCTAGATTCATTCAACTTTTCCCAGATAATTGTTACTGCGCTCGCTACATCCGTTGTTACTTCTCTAAAGTCGTCTTCACCGCATAAATATATATTTGGTAATAACTTACCGTCATTAGGACAGGTCACAACCTCATCTGCAAATGGAATTACAGGGTTTGTAATGTTACCGCCATACAGTGTTACATCATATTCTTGAACAATAGACCTACATGGGGCAAGCGCTGTGTTAAATGAATAATAAATTCCTGTTTGTGTAACGGTTATCGTTTGAGTTGTACCTATAACCGGAGTTCCGGTTATACTTGTGGACCAAGAGTAAGAGTCGTACCCATCTGCAGCTGTCAATTCCAGACTTTCACCACAAAGAATCTCATTTTGCGTAAACACGCAGTCATCAAGATCAGCTAAAAAATTAGTCGCTTGAGGTGAAATAAGACATCCTGTATTTGAACTGTGGCTAGGATCATCCGTAATAATAAAAGTAGGGTTAAGAGTTCCTTGATAGGTGGCAAATGCTTGGTTATTAATAAGGTCTGAACATGCTTCGGCCAATTGTTGACAGGTGTCTACAACTTGGATCTCAATGCGAATTTCGTAGACTGGGTCATTTTCTTCAACCAGATAGTTTTCAATAGCAAATATTAATTCTCGCGTGGCAGGATCATAGCTAGATACAGTTACCCCTGTTGGTAGCACTAAATCTGTAGGGTAGTCGAAAATTATATTGATAGGTAATATATCTCTTATGGTAAAATTGGTTGCATTATCGTTTCCAGTATTTTGAAAACCTATCACATAGTTTAATTCCTGCCCAAGGGTCACTGTTTGACCCCCAATGTTATTCCCAAACTCATCTTCAACAATTTTGGTGAGTACAATATTTGGTTCAATTATTTCTACGGCAAAGGCAAGAAAGTATTGAAAAAAGGTGTCCCCGCTAGTCTCCAATCTAACAGTAGCTGAAGTAGCATCATTCGCAATCACAGTGTTTCCTGGATTTGGTACACTCATCAGTCCCGTGTCAAACCCAAGAGTATTAGTACTATTAGGGTTTCTATTATCAACAGGTAATGCACTAATCTGAGTTACGGCACTGTTGAAGAAATTATTAGCTGGTCTATCCACTGCTGAAAGTGTAGTTCCATTCAATTTTAAGCGATCACCAGTTATTGGTTTATCTCCTTCTAACGTAGCAAAAGCAAAGTTTGCTCTTACAGGTGCGGGTGCCGGGACTGTTCTGAAACCAGAAACAGGAATATCTAAGTTTGGATTATTTCCAGCAACACTAATGGCGCTAAAACCATCAAAACTAGTGATGGACTTTCCTGGAAGCGTAGGGTCTTCATACACCACAAAAAGAGACCACCCTGAAGAATATCCTGTTCCGTTGTATGGATTAAAAGTACCTGTTTCTCCCAAAGCACTCGAAACATTCGCGAGCGTATACGTTCCTAAATTGTTTGTTAAATTTGTTACAATGGAAGTAACATCTGCATAACAAGCATAGGGAAAACTATCGCCACCGTCAACAGAAGTTCCGTTTGCGTCAAAGATTACTGTTCCTGTAATATCATTATATGCTCCAGTTGGCCCCTTAAACCTTACATTGGTAAAGGGTTGAGTGCCTTTGGTCACTGCTCCCCAATACAAACTAGCATGCTGTATTATATAACAGTTTGGGTTTGGTATTACTAAATCTGCGCTTGATGAACTAAAGGTTGAAGGGTCCCCATCAATATCAATATACTGCATATCTACATTGTGATTGTAGGTTGTATTGTTATTGTAAGGGTAATTATTGGGACCCAAAATGTTATTTCCTATCAGAACGATATCACCTTTAAGATCTTGGTCGAATCTAGGTGTAAATGGGACAAAATTTTGGGCAAAGGACTGTATACCGAAAAGTAAGACTATAAGAAGCGTGGGGTATCTTTTAATAGTAGGTTTGTTCATGGCGATTAGGTTTTGGTTCTAATATCTCCTAAAATAATTTTTAGGTGGCTGGGGGGGGGCAATATGTTATTTTTTATGTAATAGTTAGTTTTCGATTTTAATTATGCTTGTCTTTTGATTATAAGGTTTGTCTAATTTTGTACTCAATGAGCGTTCAGTTTCGTTGATAGTGTCGAATTTTTTGGAGTAGATATAATACTCACTGGTGTTTACATCAAAGAAGAAATCTACTTCTTTATATCCAGCAGAAATTACCTGTGCTAAAAATTCATCACGTTTAGTAACGATATTATGAACAGCGAGAACTAGATAGTATCCACTTTCGATATGCTGTACATTTTTAAGAATTTGAATGTTGTTGTTTCGCTCTCGGCCAAAGTCTAAATCTTCTAAGGTTAATGGAGTTTTGCTTATTGAGACATTTTGCCTTAAACTATTTAGCACCTTTCTGTCCTGGGTATACCTGTCTTGATCATTATTGTAGGCAGCTCTCTTGATACGTCGTTTGCGTTCAAAATCTGTAGCAATAGTTATTTCTTCTAAAGAAGAGACTAGCGATTCACGGTTTCTGATAGCTTTTTCCTGTTCCGATTTTAGTGTGGTTATCTTATTTCGATAGTACAGATTCGTTTCATCATTAGGGTCTTTAAAAGTAGTTACTCGCTCCTTCAGTAAGGATTCTAGTTGTATAATCTTTCTCTTTTGTCTTAATATAATAGTATCTAAATTTATTTTTAGAAGCTCAATAACTTCATTTTCTTCACTAATACTTTTGAAAGGTTTTGGCTCCACATAGATGTTTTGTTCGCTAAGGTCATTTTCTTCCTTCAAATCTTTCAAATCTTTCTCCTTGATGGTAACGGCGGCTTGTAATTTTTTCAATAATTGGGCTTGTGTTATGCTAGACTCGTCCGTTTGCATTGTCAATTCAGTAATAGACTTGCCAATATTGTCAATAGGACTTTTAATCAAACCTTCTTTAGTCTTTTTTTCCGCATCTAATCGTACTTGTTCTTCTTCATCGAGTCTTGCTTGTTTTTCTGAAGCTAATCTTGCTTGTTTTTCAGCATCCAGTCTTGCTTGTTTTTCCGAAGCTAACCTTGTTTGTTCTTCTTCATCGAGTCTTGCTTGTTTTTCAGCATCCAGTCTTGCTTGTTTTTCCGAAGCTA
>MAAC01018440.1_pt1 | contig 41284 bp, 39 predicted proteins | sample 1115981 | NCBI WGS metagenome assembly MAAC01 (sample SAMN04961126, study PRJNA320927) | seawater metagenome | isolation source: sample BD02T64 sea water enriched with oil for 64 days | place: USA:Gulf of Mexico | collected 2013-07-27 | reverse complement strand
GCAGGATCGCCAGAATTTGGGGTTCACTATATCTCGTCTTCTTCATCAAAATCTCCTCAGTCATTCTTGCCGAGAAAATTCTACTTTCGCATCCCCTTAGTTCCGGGGGGGATTACCATGTCTGAGACCACATGGTGCAATTGCAGGTCCATCTCCATCATGGTTTTTTGCATATGCTGGATGTGAGCCGCTGCGTATTCCACCAACCGCTCGCGCTGGCGCAGATAGGCCCGCAACGTAGCAATCTCGGCATCAGGCTGAAGGCTCCCGCGCAATAATCCGTGGGAATGAGGCTGCTGTAACCAAGCGGCGTCGCTCACATCGGCTTTGCGCCCCGGCACGTTCTTGGCGTAACGTGCATTTACCAGAATGACCTCAAACCCATGCTGCTCCAGAATTTCATAGGCAGGGATCCATAAACCCCGGTGGTTTCCTTCGCCACAGTGGTGACTTCGCAACTGGCAAACCAATCCGCCAAATCGTGCAAATCATGGGTGAAAGTTCCAAACGTCCGGATTGGCTCATCGCTGTGCTCAGGGTTCACAGCCGCCATATGCATGGTTGATCCGATATCGAGCGCTGCCGCATTGCCGTTCATCGGTTTGAGCGTTGGCTGTGGGAATGTCATCTTTCTGGCCATGATAATACCTCCGGGCAAATGCCAACAGAAGGGTCTGAGCTATGCCAAATCGTCATCTTCCTAATCGGGATCACAGAGAAACGGCGTCACCACTCTCAAGTACGCATGAGCCCATGGACCACGTTTTTTAACGGGGTGCGATGCCACCAATAAGCAAGCGGCCGCTACCCTCCACGGCGGTAGCATAACACAAGCTGTTTCTACCACGCACAGGCGGGCCAAAACCCGGGATTGTTTTTTAGGATTTCCCGCTCCTCCTTGAGAATGCGGTTCTCACGACGAACCCGCTTATTCTCTTGGGCGAGGCCTAAATTCTCTTTCGACACCACGTCAGTATCTCCCCTCTCATGCATGTAAACATGCACTGCCGGGCAGTGGATGTGCCGTGATCCACTTGTTTAGCGTCGACATCCCCCTCTTGTCTTATGACTTTTGGTGGCTCCTGAGACAAAAGGGAGCCACTGCCCGGCCCGTCATTTATGACGGGCAGTGGCGGGGGTCGGACCGTTCCCCTCTTGGTCATCGTGGACCGTTCCCGAGTGTGGTCGCCCCCGTCTTTTCTTATGACCTGAACGGATACTTGGGCTTCGGGCCCGCACGACAAGACAAGGTGAGGAAAAGACAAATGAACTATATCATCGGCATCGACATTTCCAAAGATACACTTGATGTTCATCGCTTAGCTGATGGACAACACATGCAAGTTCTCAATGGAATAAGAGGATTTGCGGAGCTGTTCAGATGGATTGAACCGCACCCAACAGCGCTGATCATTTTTGAAGCTACCGGGCCATATCATCGACAATTAGAACAGGCGCTTTGTGTCAAAGGCATCCCGTTCGTCAAAGTGAACCCAAAGCAAGCGCGTAGATTTGCCCAAGCCAGTGGGAAATTGGCAAAGACAGATCGTGTTGATTGCGAGATGTTGGCAAAGATGGGCGCAGCCTTACAACTGATGCCAAAGCCGATCAGCGCAGAAAACCTGTATGATCTGAGAGATTTACTGGCCGCTCGACGGGCGCTTATCAAAGATCGCACGGCAGCTAAGGCCCGCAACGCTACAGTGACGCACGCTCTCGTAAAGCGGCAGCTCGAAAAGCGACTACGCCAGATTAAATGCGATATCGCTAAGATTGATGCCGCGATGCTGGAGATGGCCCGCCAGGACCTGCGCATGACTGAAAGGTTGGATATTCTGTCCAGCATTCCTGGAGTTGGGGTAACAACAGCGCTTATAATCCTCGTGGATATGCCGGAAATCGGCGAACTGGATGGTAAACAGGTCGCCAGCCTTGCCGGACACGCCCCGATGTCACAGAGTTCTGGGAAATGGCAGGGAAAGGCGCGAATACAGGGCGGGCGCCCAAATCTTCGACATGCCATCTTCATGCCCGCGCTGGTCGCAATCCGGTTTAATGCGGACTTGAAAGCTAAATACGATCAGCTCGTCGCCGCTGGGAAAGAGAAAAAAGTCGCCATCACGGCGGTCATGCGAAAGCTGCTTGTCCTTGCAAACGCACTATTGCGCGATCAACGGATGTGGAGCGAAAATCAGGGTTGCTCAAGACGGATACTCGGCAGATTGCTGCGCAATCGCCTGCCGGGCAGTGAACGTCGAGATCATCCACTACCTGCTTGCGCGTAAGCCCACTGGTCAGTGCGATACGCACCGCATCCTTGCGGAATTCCTCCGTTCGTTTCAGTCCCAGAGTTCATCTCCTTTGGGCCAATAAATGCTATCAAAGGAGCGGCATCAAGCCGTGACAGGTCCAACCAACCCCGATCAGCATGTGCAAAGAGGAGCTTAATTTACGCCAGAAACTGTCCAATTATTGGCGAGTAGCTCAGTTTGCTGAGTGTGTTGCGTCGATCAGTTGAACCCACCGCCCATTGCAGACATTGGCGCTTCCTGCAGCGAAAGTCTGCTTCGAGCCCCAAATGACGTATACTGCACCCAGAATGAATGGTCAGGCCGCTGCGTCAGAGAATGGCTTGCCGCCCGAAATTGTATTGGTACCCTATGCTCTGAACGGGTCAATAAATGATCCATTGAAACCGCGTGGGCTAAGCCTCATACACAGTGTTTCGGGTGCTCCCAATCCATCATTCCTATGTAACATCCTATTGAACCTGCTATTTGTGCATGAGGTTTAGGATCAATGAACGGTTTGGCTAGTTACTTCCACCAACTATAATGAAGGCTTCCCCATGGCCACCAAAACTATGCTGCATCCCCGTAATCAACACAGAGAAGGTTACGACTTTGTGCGTCTAATGGCGGATTTACCTGAGCTTGAAGCATTCACGTTCAGCAACCCAGCCGGTCAGACGACGATTAATTTTCAAGATGTGTCGGCGGTCCGCATGCTTAATCGGGCGTTGCTAAAGACTTATTACAACGTTGATTTTTGGGATATCCCAGCCAACTATCTATGCCCTCCGATCCCCGGTCGTGTCGACTACATCCACTATCTGGCGGACTTGCTTGCCTGCAGCAACAATCAAGAAATCCCTCTTGGGCGTAATGTCAAAGCGTTAGACATAGGCACCGGTGCTAGCTTGGTGTACCCCCTTACTGGCCAGAGTGAATACGGCTGGCACTTCACTGGCGTCGATATAGACCCTGCCGCTATCATATCGGCAGAGCAGATTTGCCAATTCAACAAGCTGAAAATCACCCTCAGACGACAAAATAAACCTGAGAATATCTTTAGAGGAGTGATCAAACCCCACGATGCTTTTCACATCACTCTGTGCAACCCGCCTTTCCATGCTTCCATCGAACAAGCGACTAAAGGCACCCAGCGTAAGTGGGGCAACCTTGGTAAGGGGCATTCAAAAAAACTCAATTTTGGCGGTCAAAACGCTGAACTTTGGTGTCCGGGTGGCGAGATAAAGTTTATCGCTAGCATGGTTGAACAAAGCATGGAGTTCGCCGACCAGTGCCTGTGGTTTAGCTCGTTGGTGTCGAAGAAAGATAACCTCCAGCCACTCTACAGAATTTTGGGAAAGGCTAAAGTTGCTGATTTTAAAGTCGTCGAAATGGCACAGGGGCAAAAAACAAGTCGTTTTATAGCTTGGACTTACATAAAAAAAAGTCAGCGATCTGTGTATTTTAATGGAGCTAGCAAATAGAGCGGACGGCGCCCCACCAGACCAGACATTAGCATCGCCCCGTGGCGGGCAATTTACCAAGGCGCAAGTCATCTTTTCCCGAGAGAGGGAGGATCACCGATGATCACTGAGATCGTAACGTTCGAGATTTAACATGAGATGAAACGCGAGAGCGTCGTCGCGCTCTTCGATGAAAGCGCCAAAATCTGGCGAGCGCACGCCAAGCTGCATTAGAAGAACTACCTCTATGCCCCCGAGGCCGGGATCGCGGGCGGTGTGTAACCGCAATATGATGTCTAAATGAGTTGAGTGGCCGGAACGCAAGCGTAACAAGACCAGGCGGGGGTATTTCTGGGCTGTTCATTACTGACCGGCCAAAATCCACTTGGCAGCTTTCTCGGCGATCATCAGAATGGGTGAGTTGGTGTTGCCGCTGGTGATTTCAGGCATCACGCTGGCGTCCACGACCCGCAGGCCAGTGACACCCTTGAGCCGTAGATGCGGGTCGAGCACCGCTGTCGGGTCATCAGAACGACCCATTTTCACGGTGCCGACAGGGTGGAAAATCGTACTGGCGATATCCCCGGCCAGTCTGGCCAGTTCCTCGTCTGATTGATATTGCGTGCCCGGTTTGAATTCCTCCGGGGCGTAGCCCTGCATCGCCGGTTTTGCCATGATGGCGCGCACCTGGCGCAGGCTATCCGCCGCTACTTTGCGGTCTTCCTCGGTATCCAGATAGTTGGGGGAGATACTGGGAGCTTGTTTGTAATCGGCGGATTGAATGCGCACATGTCCGCGGCTGGTGGGGTTCAGGTTGCACACGCTGACCGTCATCGCCGGGAAGTCATGCAGATCCTCGCCAAAGGCCTCGAGGCTGAGCGGCTGGACGTGATATTCCAGATTGGCATGTTTGCGGCTGGGGTCTGACCGGGTAAAGGCGCCCAACTGGCTGGGGGACATGCTCATTGGTCCGGACCGTTTGAACAGGTATTCCAAGCCGATTGCGGCCTTACCCAACAACGAGTTGGCGAGGGTGTTTAGGGTGCGGGTGCCGTTGACCTTGAACACGGCGCGGATCTGCAGGTGGTCCTGCAGGTTTTCACCAACTGCCGGGGCATCCAGCACCAGATCAATACCGTGAGAGGCCAGCAGATCTGCCGATCCGATCCCGGACAATTGCAGGATCTGCGGCGAACCAATCGCGCCAGCGGACAGCACCACTTCTTTGCCTGCTGTGACTGTGACCGAGCGACCCTGGTGATGCACCAAAACGCCGCTGCAGCGTGGCTGGTCAGTGTCGTTGGTTGCAAAGGTCAGGCGCTCGACCTGGGCCTCGGTCCAGATGGTCAGGTTGGGGCGGGTCTTGGCGGGTCTTAGAAACGCCTTGGAGGTATTCCAGCGCCAGCCAGATTTCTGGTTCACGTCGAAATAGCCAACCCCGGCATTGTCGCCGGTGTTGAAGTCGTCTGTTTTTGCGATGCCGTTTTCCACCGCAGCCTCGGCAAAACTGTCGAGCACGTCCCAGCGCAGTCGCTGCTTTTCAATCCTCCATTCGCCTCCCGAACCGTGCATGTCGGAAAGCCGGCTGTTGTTTCCGGTCACTGGATCATTGCCATCGTCAAGCTTGTAGTGATCTTCATGTGCCTTGAAATCGGCGAGGGCGTTTTCCCAGGCCCAGTCCTCTTCACCGGTCAGCTTGGCCCAGTTGTTATAATCCCGCGCTTGGCCGCGCATATAGATCATGCCGTTGATCGACGAGCAGCCCCCCAGAGTTTTGCCGCGAGGATACAGCAGGCTGCGACCGTTCAGGCCTTTCTCGGGCTCAGTGTGGTAGAGCCAATCGGTGCGCGGATTGCCGATGCAGTAAAGGTAGCCAACAGGGATGTGGATCCATGGGTAGGTGTCAGCTTTGCCTGCCTCGAGCAGCAAGACCCTATGGGCCGGATTGCGGCTTAGCCGATTGGCCATCAGACAGCCGGCCGAACCGCCACCGATGACAATGTAATCAAAGTCCAAGTCAGATCCGCCCGCAGCTACCATGGGTCCTCCTAAAGGTGTCTTTTGCAATAGGTGTTCACACTTGCATACAAACGGTGGTTGGAAAAACCTAATGACGAATGGCACAGAGTTATATTAGAAATATTTATATGGATAGATTTTTGAACATAAACACGCTGTTAGCCTTTATCACAGTGGCGCACGAGGGCAGCGTGTCGCGCGCGGCACAGGTGTTGAACCTGACCCAGCCCGCGATCAGCCACCAAATCAAGCGGCTCAGCGAAGACACCGGAGTGACCCTGTTTCGACGTACCGCAAAGGGGGTGTTGCTGACCCGCGACGGCGAGGCGCTGCTGGTGAAGGCCGAGCAAGTGCTTGATGCTATGGCGGAATTTCGGCGCAGTGCGGATCGTCGTACCGGGCAGATTGGCGGCGCGCTGCGGATCGGGACTATTGTTGACCCCGAGTTCATCCGGCTTGGCCAGTTGCTGATCCAGTTGCGCGACAGGTATCCCAATGTCGAGACCGAGCTGATGCATGGGATGAGTGGCGACGTGTTGACCCGGCTGCAGCACAATCAGATTGATGCGGGGTTCTATCTCAGTGGGCCCAGACCCGATCAGGAACAGCAGGGTGATGCTGACAGCAGCGTGCACTTTGTCCACCTTGCCGATCTTTGCTACCGCGTCATTGCTCCGGCGGGATGGCAGGGGCGCATTGACGGCAAGGACTGGGGTGAACTTGCTGCTTTGCCCTGGATCGGGACCCCCGCGGATTCGGTGCATCAGCGTTTACTTACGCGGATATTCGACCCATTGGGCTGCAAGCAGAATGTGGTGGCTCTGGTGGACCAAGAGGCGTCGATGCTGGAGATGGTCCGCTCTGGTATGGGGCTTAGCCTGTGCCGGGATTCGATTGCCTTGCACCAGCAACAATCCTTTGGGTTGGCGATGGCCGCCCAAGTGTCAGTTCCAGCCTGCCTGAGCTTTGCAACGCTGGACGCCCGCAAGGATACCCCCACCATCGCCGCAATCCTGACATTGGTGGGAAATATTTGGCAGAGCAGCCGAATGTCTGACCTATAGATTCAAGTCTCCGGAACTCGGGCGAGACTGTGGCAAAACCGGGGTAAAACCGAGTTTACGATGCTGTGCATTCCTATGGGTTGTGGCTTTGCTGCACTAGCCCTGCCGAGACGTGATGTTTACCAAGGTTAATCAAGCCCCAGAGGGCATTGAGCAGGAAAAATACTATGTTTTGCAAATTTGTGTTGGCTTTGGCCAGTGTGCTTTTGGTTCCGTGGGCCGTGCTGGCGCAGGAAGGCGCGGACGCCAGTGGATCGCAGGTGGACACCGAGTATTCGGATGTGCCGTCGCCTTTTGCGACCAGCAAGCGCCACCGTATTGGCTATGGTCGGCTGACCACCAACGATCTGATCGGCGACGGCGAGGATCGCTGGCGCACCGGTTCGATCACCACCTCGCGCATTTACGGCTATGGCTGGAACGGGACTGTGCCCGCGCGGTTCGGAGAGCTGATCGAATTCCGCATGCAGGGGCAAATTATCGCGCCGCAAAGTCTGACAACGGTTGATGCCAGTGACCGACCCTGGGCGGGGGCGCTGTCTTTCGGACTGCACAGCCACATGCAACGGGGCAAGGCCGAGTATGCGCTCGGGGCGGACCTGGTGGTCATCGGCCCGCAGACACACTTGGACAGTCTTCAGGATGCTCTGCACGATCTGCTAGGGGCGCCACGGCCATCAGATGCCGTGCTGGCGTTGCAGATCCCCAACAAAATCCGCCCCACGCTGGTGGCCGAGGCAGGTCAGACCATTGATTTGGGCAACACCGTATCCCTGCGCCCCTTTGCCGAGGCGCGGGCGGGTGATGAGACTCTGGTGCGGATTGGCGCGGACTTTAATTTTGGCACCATTGGTCGCGGCGAATTGCTGGTGCGCGAATCTGTGACCGGACAGCGGTATCGGGCGGTTTACGATTCGGTGCCGGGCTATAGCCTCACCATCGGCGGTGATATTGCCTATGTCGCGGACTCGGTCTACCTGCCCGAGGATCGTGGCTATGAGCTGACCAGCCGCCGCGACCGCGCACGCGTCGGTTTGCACTGGCAGGGCGAAAATGCCTCAGCTTTTTATGGCCTTACTTATTTGGGTAAGGAATTTTCCGGACAAGACGAAGGTCAGGTGACCGGCTCACTCCGACTGAAATTGAGGTTTTAAGAACACGCTGCAATAGCTTGTTAACTTTTAATGTTTGCTGATGTGACGGCCTGTGTTAACGATTTTTTAATAATATAAAAAAGAGCAGGCATACAGGCATATGAAAACGGGCTTTAAAGGCACGTTTGTCATCTCCTGGTCACAAACAGATGTAGACGGTCTTTCGACCGCTCCTTTAGACGCCCTCGATGTGGGGGCGGCATGGTCCTGGCATGGCGAAGCTGTGCGCGTTGATGGGCCATCGCAACTGTTGCGACTGGATATGGCAAAGGGTGAGGCAGACCTTAGGCGTCGCGCGGCACGATCTGTGCGGCGTTTGGTTGGGGCTGCGGTGCAGCACAGGACCGACGTTGACGCGGTCGAGGTGGACGAGCCGCTGATGGACAGCAGCTTTGTGGTCACCAATGGTGTGCAAAGTTACACGGTCACCTTGATCGAGGTCGGACCAGGGCAGCGGCCGCTGTTGATGTTTGTCGACGAGTTACCACCACGAAACACCGATCTTTGGGTGGTGCATCACTCGTTGGGGTCTATTACTGCACCTGATCAGCCGTCTGATGGCGGGGTCATCTGTTTTACCCCCGGCACCCGGATTGCCACTCCCGAAGGCCCGCGTCTGGTAGAAACCCTGCGCGAAGGCGACTGGGTGCAGACCCGCGACAATGGTGCGCAAGAGGTGCTGTGGATCGGTGCGCGGCGGATGTCAGGTGCGCGTCTGTTCGTGATGCCCAAGCTGCGGCCGGTGCGAATCAAGGCAGGTGCCCTGGGCATCGACCGCCCCGAAGAAGAGCTGCTGGTTTCGCCTGAACATCGGATGCTGGTGCGCGGTGACACTGCGCGCGCCCTGTTCAATACGTCCGAGGTTCTGGTCGCTGCCCGTGATCTGGTCAATGGATCGACCATCATCACCGATATGGCCGTGCGCGAAGTCACTTATGTGCATCTGCTGCTCAGCAATCATCAGATTCTTTGGGCGAACGGCGTCGAGACCGAAAGCTTCCATCCCGCCAACGCCGCGCTCTCGGCTCTGGATGACAGTGACCGTCTGCGGTTGTTGCAGCTGTTGCCGGGTCTTGAACGCGATCCACTGTCTTATGGTGGCTACGCCCGTCGTAATCTCAGCACCCCGGAAGCTGCCATTTTGGCGCATGAAGCGGCTTAAGTTTTAGAATTCCTCCCTGCCTCGGGAAAAAGGCAGGGGGCAGCGTTGACATGTGTTGACTCTGCCCCCCAGCCACATATAAGCGCCGCTCTATTGGTGTTGGTGGACCCCGCAAGGGGAACCCTGTCATGTTCGCGATCTCATGGATTTCGGGCAAGAGGACAACGCCCTTCATAGCGGTCCATCCGGGCCGCGATCTTAACGAAGGAGAACAGCCGTGACTAAACGTACAGCTGCCAAATACAAAATTGACCGCCGCATGGGCGAAAACATCTGGGGTCGTCCTAAGTCCCCAGTAAATCGCCGTGAATATGGCCCCGGCCAGCACGGTCAGCGCCGTAAGGGTAAAATTTCCGACTTCGGTATCCAGCTGCGCGCCAAGCAGAAGCTCAAGGGCTACTACGGCGACCTGACCGAAAAGCAGTTCCGTCGCATCTATGGCGAAGCTGAGCGTGTTAAAGGCGATACTGGTGAGAACCTGATTGGTCTGCTGGAGCGTCGCTTGGACGCGGTTGTTTACCGCGCCAAGTTCGTTGCGACTGTTTTTGCTGCACGTCAGTTCGTCAACCACGGCCACGTCCTGGTGAACGGCAAGCGCGTCAACATTCCTTCGTACCGTGTCAAAGAAGGCGACGTGATCGAAGTGCGCGAGAAGTCCAAGCAAATGGCCGCTCTGCTGGAAGCTACACAGCTGCCCGAGCGTGACGTTCCGGACTATCTCGACACCGACCACTCGAAGTTCACTGCCACTTTCGTGCGCACACCAACCTTGGGCGACGTACCATACCCGGTCGTCATGGAGCCAAACCTGGTGGTGGAATTCTACGCCAAAAACTAAATCTGATGCCCAACTGGGTACAGGTGAAAGGGCTGCCATTTGGCGGCCCTTTTTGCTTTTCGCTGGGGTGAACTTTTTGTATGATGCGGGCTAGAGTACTACGCAGTCATTGATTTCTTAGAAAACAATTTGTCAAACAGGGGGCTTGGCCAATACCGTGGCTTCGACACGTGCCGGTTACAGTTCCATTTTGTTTAGGGAGTACGATATGAAGAGAGTCATTGCATCTGCAATTGCAGTTGTGGCCATGGTGGCGGGCACGGTCCTGTCAGCAGCACCAGTAAAACTTACGCCAGCAAATCCGCAACCGTCTGGGGTTAAGGCTGGTCTCAATGTCCGATATGCTTACCCAAATGATGTGAAGAACCTTGCGCAGGCGCGCAGCGCGCTCAAATTTCGGGTCGAAGCTGGGCCGCCGCTGTCAGGGCTGGACTATCGGGATACCAATGCTGGGGAGAAGCCTCTGACCGCGAAACGATCAGAGCGCGTTGTGGCCGACATCACAGGCTATGTGCGGTTTGATGCGCCTGGTATCTATACGATCGATTTTCTGACCAACGATGGTCTGTATGCGGTTGTTGGAGGCCAGTTAGTCGGGAAATTCGACGGTCGCCAGACCTGTCAGGAAACTATTGCTGTAGAAGTCGAAGTCCCAAAGGCGGGTTGGTATCCGGTCAAAATTCTTTACTTTCAACGCATGCAAACATCGTGTCTGCACATGCGGAGTGGGCGCAAAGGTCAGCGCGTAACATGGATGCCAAACTCTGCGTTTGGCCGGTAAAAACGGTATTGTCGCTGCCTAAAGAGGCAGCGGCCGCCCCTCTGCAATCGCCTCCATGGCAAAATACGACGTGACACTGTCCAGCTCGATCCCGTCAATCAGCCGCTGATACACCCGGTCATAGCTGGCCATGTCCTCGGTCACCACTTTCAGCTGATAGTCGTAATCGCCGCCGATGCGGTGAAAATCCACCACCTCGGGGATGGTCAGCACATGGCGTCGGAAATGCTGCAGCCAATCGGCTGAATGATGCCGGGTGCGCAGCATCACAAACACCACCAGATCCAGCCCCAACTGCTTGCGATCGACGCGCGCGGTTGATCCCATCAACAACCCGCGTTCATTCAGCACCTTCAAGCGGCGCCAACAAGCATTCTGGGACAGTCCGACAGTCTCGGCCAAGTCACGCTGAGACAATCCGCCGTCTCGTTGCAGCGCCCGCAGAATGGCGCGGTCAATTTGATCTACATCTTTGCTCATATGCAATCATATGACACATGATTTGGTAAATCCACTTGGAAATCAGTGAAGTTTTCGCGGCAAAATTCGATCATCCTATACCTAACACATAGGAGAGCCCGATGACCCTCGCAGATTTCAAAACATCCATCCAGACCGCAGCCCGTGACGGTAGCCTACAGGCTGGGGTGATTGGCGATGGGGTGATGATACCGGGCCTGAATGGGAACGTGCCGCTGGTCTATGCCGACTACGTTGCCTCGGGTCGGGCCCTGCGTCAGGTCGAAGAGTTCATCACAACTCAGGTGCTGCCCTTTTATGCCAACTCGCACACCGAAGCGTCGTATTGTGGGGCATATGTGACCCGGATGCGCCGCCAGGCTCGTGCCGAGATCGCCCGCGTCACTGGTGCTTTGGAAGACGATACGGTTATATTCGCCGGATCGGGCGCCACCGCCGGGCTGAATCGGCTGGTCAGTCTTTTGGGGATCGAAGACGCGGACCAGCCGGTTGTTTTTCTAGGCCCATACGAGCATCACTCGAACATTCTGCCCTGGCGCGAGAGCAAGGCCAAAGTGGTGGAAATCCCAGAGGGCCCTGACGGAGGTGTGGACATGGAGGTCTTGCATCAAGCGCTCACTGACCATGCCGACAGCGATCTGAAGATCGGCAGCTTCTCTGCGGCCTCGAATGTCACGGGGATTTTGACGGACCCGGATCCGATCAGTCGCCTGCTGCATGCGCATGACGCCTTGGCAATCTGGGACTATGCCGGCGGTGCGCCCTATTTGCCCATCGACATGGGCGGCAATGGGGCTGAACGCAAAGACGCGGTGGTGGTCTCACCGCATAAATTCCCTGGTGGACCGGGCTCTTCGGGCGTGCTGATCGTCAATACCAAGGCGGTGCGCAGCCGTTGCCCATCTTGGCCCGGCGGCGGCACTGTCAGCTTTGTGTCGCCCTGGGCGCATGAGTACAGCGATGATCTGGCCGCGCGCGAAGAGGCCGGTACGCCCAATGTGATCGGTGACATCCGCGCAGCGTTGGTGTTTCTGGTCAAAGAGGCGGTGGGTGAGGCAGAGATAGCCGCCAGAGAAGCGCATTTCACCGCCATGGCGCGTGCGGGCTGGGCGGACAATCCCTATCTGACATTGCTGGGCCACGCGACTGCGGAGCGGTTGCCAATCTTCTCGTTTCTGGTCACGGGTGCGTCAGGCGATCCGGTGCATCAGCAGCTGTTCACCCGCATGCTCAGTGACATCTACGGCATTCAGGCACGGGGCGGGTGTGCCTGCGCCGGACCCTATGCGCACCATTTGCTGGGAATTGATCAGGACGCCTCGGACTCGCTGTTTGCCGATCTGCAGGCGGGCAAGGAGATGCGTAAACCGGGCTGGGTGCGGCTGAACTTCTCGTATCTGATGAGCGATGAAACCGCGCAATATATCATCGACAGTGTCAATGAGCTGTCGCGCAGTGCCGAAGACATGGCGGCGCAGTATTTGGTGGATCAAAGAACCGCCCGGTTTAAGGCGCGCGCTGCTTGACCCATTGTGGGACGCGCTGATTTCGCGTTTTCCCCAGTGCTGTGATCTTGCCGCTTCCCCAAATTGGCGCGGGCGGCTATTAGGGTTTCCGATAAGGAGCCCGTATTATGAATAAGATCACGCCGCAGCCCGGTATTCTGGATATCACACTCTATCAGAGTGGCGCGTCCCATGTGGCCGGGGTCAGCAATGTGGTGAAAATGTCGTCGAACGAAAACCCACTTGGTCCCAACCCACGCGCGGTTGAGGCGATGCAGACGGCGGCGGCGCAGATGCACCGTTATCCCAGTTCGGATCACGCGTCCCTGCGTCAGGCCATTGGCGACGTGCACGGGTTGAATCCCGAGCTGATCATTTGCGGTGCCGGCAGTGACGAGATCATCGCCTTTTTGTGCCAGTGTTATGCCGGGGCAGGGGATGAGGTTCTGTATACAGAACACGGATTTTCCATGTACCGCATCAGCGCGCTGGCCGCCGGGGCAACCCCGGTCGAGGTCAAAGAGCGTGAACGCGTTGCGGATGTGGATGCGCTGTTGGCGGGATGTACTGAGCGGACTAAGCTGGTCTTCATCGCCAATCCCAACAACCCAACCGGCACCATGATTTCCGAAGCCGAGGTTGCTCGGTTGGCGGATGGCCTCCCCGAGGGCGCATTGCTGGTGTTGGACGGCGCTTACGCCGAATATGTCGAAGGCTTTGACGCAGGTGCTGCGCTGGTCAATGCGCGCGACAACGTTGTGATGACCCGGACGTTTTCTAAAATCTATGGGTTGGGCGGCGCGCGGATTGGCTGGGGCTATGGCCCGGCTGCCGTGATCGACGTGCTGAATCGGGTGCGCGGACCGTTTAATGTGTCGTCCACAGCTCTGGCAGGGGCCGAGGCCTCGGTGCGGGATGTGGACTACGTTGTGACTTGTCGGAGCGAGAATGCCAAATGGCGCGGTTGGCTGGCCGAGGCGCTGGCCGAGGTTGGCGTGGTCTCGGATATCTCGTGCACCAATTTCATTCTGGCGCGCTTTGCAAGTCAGGGTGAGGCCGAGGCCTGCGACTTGTATCTCCAAAAACAAGGACTGATCGTGCGCCGGGTGGCGGGGTATAACCTGCCCGAAGCGCTGCGCATCACCATCGGCGACGAGACGTCCTGCCGTCATCTGGCGCAGGCCGTAAAAGATTTCAAGAATGGTGCGGTATGAGCCAGCCAATTTATAACCGCGTCGCCCTGATCGGGCTGGGGCTGATTGCTTCATCCATGTTTTGGGCTATCAAACGCTCTGGGCTGGCTGGGGAAGTGACCGGCTATGCCCGCTCGGCTCAAACCCGGGACAAGGCGCGTGAGATTGGTCTGTGTGACCGAGTTTGTGACAGTGCTGTTGAGGCCGTCGAGGGTGCGGATCTTGTGGTGCTCTGTGTGCCGATTGGGGCCATGGGGCCGGTGATGCAGGAGATCGCCGGATCACTGATGCCGGGGGCAACTGTCTCGGATGTGGGCTCGGTCAAGCGCCATGTGATCGACGTGGTGCAGCCGCTTATCCCCGAAGGCGTGCATTTCGTGCCCGCCCACCCGCTTGCCGGGACCGAGCATTCCGGCCCCGAGTCCGGTTTTGCCGAGCTATACGACAACCGCTGGTGCCTGCTGGTGCCGGTCGAAGGATCAGACCCAGACGCTGTCGCCAGATTGCGGGCGCTGTGGGAAGGCATGGGGTCAAATGTCGACGAAATGGAGGCTGATCACCACGATTTGGTGCTGGCCGTCACCAGTCATACGCCGCACCTGATTGCCTATACCATGGTCGGGGTCGCTGACGATCTGCGCCGGGTGACCGACAGCGAAGTGATCAAGTATTCAGCGGCGGGTTTCCGTGACTTCACCCGAATTGCCGCGTCGGACCCAACCATGTGGCGCGATGTCTTTTTGACCAACAAAGAAGCCACGCTGGAAATCCTTGGCCGGTTCACCGAAGAGCTATTTGCTCTGCAACGTGCGATCCGCACCGGCGATGGTGAACATCTGCACGAGTATTTCACCCATACCCGTGCCATTCGGCGTGGCATCATTGAGGCCGGGCAAGATACCGACGCGCCAGATTTTGGCCGTGGTCAGGCAAGCAGCTCAACGGGAGGGCAGGACAAATGATGGTACGTGCAGGGATATGTGGACTGATTCTGACGGCTGTACCCGCCTTTGGCGCTGCACCTGAAACCTCCCTGCGCCCGGCGCCGCGCCCGATGGCTGAGGTTCAATTGGCCGCTTTGATTGTTCCAGCGCCGCTGAACTCGCAATTGCGGCCAGTGATCCGTCCAGTGTCGGATCAGATTATACTCGCAGCTGCCCGTCCATCGGGGCTACAATCTCTGAGCCCGGATCAGTCCCTACGCCCCACATTGCGACCAGACAGCGTGGTGGAACAGGCTCTCTTCAAGCGCCGCCGACTTCGCAAGGGCTCGGTCTGCGGTGACATCGATATTCAGGGTGAAAAAGTTGGAACCGTTCCTGCCAAACTGAACGGCTGTGGCGCCAGCGATGCCGTTCGGGTGCGCTCGGTGGCTGGGGTCAGTCTCAGTCAGCCGTCGGTGATGACCTGTGAGACGGCGCAGGCGCTGAACACCTGGGTCGACAAGGGGCTGCAACCTGCCTTTAAGCGCCGCAACAAGGTGGTGAGCCTACGCGTTGCAGCACATTACGCCTGCCGCACCCGCAACAATCGCCCCGGTGCCCGAATTTCTGAGCACGGCAGAGGCAAAGCGATTGATATTTCCGGATTTACACTGGCCAGTGGCGAGGTCGTTACCGTCGTCCAGGGCTGGCGGGATAAGGCATATGGCAAACGATTGCGCAAGGCCTGGTCAGCGGCCTGCGGTCCTTTTGGTACAGTTCTGGGTCCCGAAGCTGATCGCCATCACCGCGATCATTTCCATTTTGATACTGCCAGTCATCGCAGCGGTCCCTACTGTCGGTAGCTGCCGTAAAGATGGTCTCCCGCGCCCCTGCGGGTGATCGGCGTTGCCGATCCCCTTACGGTCTTGGGCGTGGCGCCGCGCAAGGCGCGGCGCAAACAACAAAAGAGAAAAAGAAAGATCTGCTGAGAAGCGCTTGAGGGGCAGGTCTGCCTCTCAAGACGCTTGTTCCAGTCTATTGCACCCCCATCGCGCGTCAACGAGCTGCACCCGCGCCAAGGCGCGGTGGCCTGCGGCCATCATTGACTCGCGATGGGCGGGGAAGCGCCGCGCCAGCGGCGCCAGGCCCAACGGGAGGAGGGTATCGCAGATACCGGACGACGGGCGGGAGACATTGTTATCGCAGAATGAACTTTGGAGCCGGTCCCAGCGGGATCGGGCCGAGAGCAACATGGCCGTTGCGGAAGTTTAACTGGGTGTCCAGATCGCGTGGATTACCGCCCAGACCGGCAAACAGGCTCAGCACCCTCTCAAGCCCGTCGCGCGCTTTGGCGGGAAGCACACCGGCGCCTTCGGCCATCACCAGCATCTGGTGCCAGTTTTCAACTTTCAGCGCGATTTCACCGGTGGGGAGGCCGGTTTCGTCAACCTCTAACGTGCCAGCGGCCTTGAGGCGGAGCTCACCCCAGTGGGCATCAACCAGTTTCACCTCAATATGGCGGGGCTGTGGGCGGCGCAACTCGAGCGCTGTGCGGTCCCAGGCGGTGTCGAATGTCACTTCCATGTCGAGCATCAGTGTCTCAAATGAATCGGGTAGCGTCTCGTTGGCCGCCATCAGGTGGCGCAGAGAGATGCCTGGGGCGAAATCTGTGGCGGACACCAACATCTGGTAGCGTTCAGGCCGCCCCATCTGGTGCATCCCCAACTGCAATGACCCCGCATTCATCAGAGTGTTTTCGCCATCGCTGATACGCCAGGCGCCGCCAGTCAAGGCCAAGTCTTCGAGTGTCAGCGCTAGCCCCGGAGCCAAATGTAACTGTGCCTGCAGGTCCTGCGCCTCGATCACGGCAGTCTGATCGAAATAGGACAGGCGCTGGGGTGAAGGTGCAAAGCTCAGGGTTTGGCGACCGGGCCAGATTGCGGGACTGCTTACCTCTAGCCAATCAGCCCGCCAGGCGGTGCCGGTGCCGGGGTCCGCGAGTGTCGGGTGGCTGATCCGGGTGATATGAGAGCTGGGATAGCCGCCGCTGCTCAGCGCTGAATATTCGGCCTGCCAGCCCTGGCGCTGTTGCTCGGCAAACCAAGCGCTGATGCCATTGCGCAGACCCCAGCCCGCCGCCATCCAGTACAAAGACCACAGTAAGGCCACCGCCAACAGCAGTTTCATCAATCGCAGCATCAACAGCCTCTTTTGTCCAAACGGGTTTTGTTGTTTATAGGCCCGAAACCAGAGAGGGCCAGTGTTATGACGATGTGGGTGTTTGGATACGGATCTTTACTATGGAACCCCGGATTTCCGGTGGCGCAGCAGCAGGTCGCGACCCTGCAAGGCTATGCGCGGTCGTTCTGCATGAGCTCGATCCACCACCGCGGCAGCGAAGAGACACCCGGGCTGGTGCTGGCGCTGGATGAAATCCACGGCACTCACTGCACCGGGCTGGCGTTGGCGGTCGAGGCTGGGCACGAGGAAGAAACCCTGACCGAGTTGCGCGCCCGCGAGCTGATTTCCTCGGCCTATGTCGAGCGTGACCTGCAGGTGGATCTGGTCAGCGGCGAAACGGTCACCGCTGTCACCTATGTTATCGATCCGCATCATGTGCAGTATTGCGGTGACCTGAGCCTGGAAGAGCAGGCGCAAATCATCGCCGTTGCAGTGGGCGGACGGGGGCCAAACCCAGAGTATCTGTACAATACGGCGGCGCATCTGGCGGAAATTGGGCTGAGAGATGGGGATCTCGACTGGCTGACGAACCGTGTGCAGTCCCTTACTGCATAAAGCCTTGGCGCTTTGGAATAATAGCCTGTAGGCTTTGGACCAAGAGCAGAGTAGATTTCAGGAATACCCACGAATGGCGCAGCCACCTAGCGAGACCCGCGTGCAATTTTCGCAACCGGTCCGCCAAATCATGATGATGTTGAGTGCGCTAGGCCTGTCTGGGTTTGGCGCCTTTGTGGCCCTGCCACGGGTGCTGCCGGTGTTTCAGTCCAATCCCTGGCTGAACGGATTTATCCTGCTGGTGTTTGTGTTTGGGGTGCTGGCCTGTTTCTGGCAGGTAATCCAGCTGATCGGCTCGGTCCGCTGGATCGAACGCTTTGCTGCTGGCGAAACCCATGACGAGGATCGACCGCCGTCGCTGCTGGCACCATTGGCCACCATGCTGCGCTCGCGCGCGGCGCGCATGCAGTTGGGCTCGTCCTCTACTCGTTCGATCCTGGATACGATTGCCAACCGGATCGACGAAGAGCGTGAGATTACGCGCTATATCGTCAACCTGCTGATCTTTCTGGGCCTGTTGGGGACCTTCTATGGCTTGGCCACAACGGTGCCAGCGGTGGTGGAAACCATCCGCAGCCTGTCCCCCAAAGAAGGCGAAGAAAGTCTGGCGGTGTTCAAGCGCTTGATGACCGGACTTGAATCGCAACTTGGTGGCATGGGCACGGCTTTCGCCTCGTCGTTGCTGGGGCTGGCGGGCTCACTAATCGTCGGGTTGCTGGAACTGTTTGCTGGCCATGGCCAGAACCGGTTCTACCGCGAGATGGAAGAATGGTTGTCTACCTTTACCCGGGTCAGTTTTTCCTCGGGCGAGGAGGGCGGCGGCGACACTGGAGTGGTGACGCAGGTGCTGGACACCATGGCCGAGCAGATGGATGCGCTGCAGGCGTTGTTTGTGCAATCCGCCGAAGGCCGCGATATGGTCAACCACAAACTGTCGACATTGGTCGACAGTATTTCGGCGATGAATGAACGTCAGGATCAAAGTGACACCATTGCCTCCTCGTTAGAGCGGGTCGCCGTGGGTCAAGAGGCGCTGACCGAGGTGATGCGGGCCTATGGCAGTGACGCCGGTATCGATGCCGAAAGTCGCATGCGGCTGCGCTCGATCGACGTGCAGATGCTGCGCATCCTTGAGGAGATCTCGGCCGGTCGCCAAGAAAGCCTGGCGGTGCTGCGTCGCGATATCGACATGCTGGTGCGGACCTTTGCGCGCCCGCGTGGCCGCGCCCCTGCGGCAGTGGACCCCGACAGCGGAGAGGTCTGAGCTATGGCTCTGTCACGGCGCACCGGGCAAAGATTCCAGGCCTCGATCTGGCCTGGTTTTGTCGATGCGATGACCGGGCTGCTGCTGGTGCTGATGTTCCTGCTGACGATCTTTATGATCGTTCACTTTGTGCTGAGTGACACTATTTCCGAAAAGGAAAACGAACTGGACGTGCTGTCCTCGGAGATTGGTGCGCTGGCAAATGCTCTGGGGCTGGAGGAACGCTCTAACAGCCAGCTGAACGCCCGGCTGGGGGCGCTGAATTCAACCCTGAATGATGCCCAAAGCGATCTGGAACGAACCCAGACGCAGTTGGGTCAGCAGGCGACTTTGCTTGCCTCACTGACCAATGAACGCGACAGGCAGGCCGCGGACTTAGCCGATGCCTCGGCGCAGATCACCTCGTTTGAGGCTCAGGTGGCGACGCTTTTGGCAGGTCGGGACCAAGCCAATGCCAGTATCGCGTCTTTGCAGGCTGATCAGGAAACGCTGGAGCAGGCCCGTGCCGACTTATTGTCCGAGCGCGAGGCTCTGAATTTAGCTCTGGCGCAAAGCCGCACTGAGATCGACGTACAGGTCGAAACGGCGCGGCTGGCTGCCGCCAAACGCGAGGCGCTAGAGGCGCTGATTGCCGGGCTGGAACAACAGGGGGAGGCCAGCGCTGACGCATTGGCCGTAGTACAGCAACTCAGCGAGGATCGTGCCGCCGCACTGACCGAGGCGCGTCAACAGTTGAGCGATGAAGAGGCGGCGCGTCTGGTCGAAGCCGCTGCTGCCGAGGCGTTGCGCCAAAAGCTGGCCAATGCAGATAGCGAGTTGACCGCGATGACCCTGGCGCTGGAGGCGCAGCGGCAAGACGCCGAAGACACTCTGACGCTGCTCGCTGCAGCGAATGTTGCGAAACAGACACTGGATACCCAGCTGGCCGAGGCTCTGTCTGCGATCGAGGCCGCAAAGGCGCAGACCCGCGAGCGCGACGAGTTAGCTGAACGTCTGACCCGTGTTCTGGCTCAGATGCAGGTGACCCAATCCGCCGCCGAGGCGCGTGTCAGCGCACTCGAGTCCGAACTTGGCCGCATCCGCAGCGACAGCACTGCAACCCGCGAGCAGTTGACTGCGGACTTGGCTTTGGCACGCAGTGAGGCCGCGCAAACGCGGGATGCTTTGGCGGCAGAACTTGCCAGCCAGCGGGCGGATAACGTGCAGTCCGAAACCGAATATCAAACCGAATTGCAGCGCTTGCAGACTGAACACGCGGCTGCTCGCGCCAAGTTGGAAACGCAGATTGCGGCGTTGCAAGCCACGTCTGACGCCGAACAGCGTGGCTTGCAGGAACGCCTGGCACAGGTGCAGGCCGAAGCCGCCAGCACCGAGGCTGGGCTTGTTTCGCAATTGGAGCAGTCCCGTGCTGATCTGGCTGCTGCACGGTCGGCGGCAAGTTCAACCCAGGAAGAGCGTGCCGCAGTCGAGAGCCGCTTGTTGGCAGCTTTGGAAGCCTTGGAGAAGGCGCAGGTCGCCGCCTCGGATCAGGAGGTGCTGCAAAGCCGTCTGTTGGCGGCGCTTGAGCAGCAATCTGATGCGGAAGGCCGCGCTGCCACGCAGATGTCATTGGCCGAACAACGTGCCGCACTTTTGGCGCAGGCCCGCACCGCGCTGGCAGGGGAGCAGGACATTTCAGCCGAGGCCCAACGCCAGACGGCCTTGTTGAACCAGCAGGTGTCGGCGCTGAGAGCCCAGCTTGGCAGTTTGCAAACCTTGCTGGATGACGGTCAGGCTCATGACGTGGCGCAGCAGGTGCAGTTGCAAAACCTCGGTAAGAATTTGAACACTGCGCTGGCGCGTGCCGCTTCGGAAGAGCGCAAACGTCGCCTGCTGGAAGAGGCCGAACGCAAGCGGCTGGAGGCCGAGGCGATAGAGCTGGCCAACCGGGCCACAGATCTGGAGACCAAGGCCGAAGATCTGGAACGTTACCGGTCGGAATTCTTTGGCCGCCTGCGCGACGTGTTGGGCAATCAGGAAGGCGTGCGCATCGAAGGCGACCGCTTTGTCTTCTCGTCTGAGGTGCTGTTCCCGCCGGGTGGTGCCGATTTGTCGCCTGAGGGTGAAGTCGAGATTGCCAAGGTGGCCAACATCCTGCGCAGCGTAGCGGGTGATATTCCACCCAGTATTGATTGGGTGATCCGGGTTGACGGGCATACTGACAACACACCGCTGGTGGGTCATTTCAAATATGCCGACAACTGGGAACTCAGTCAGGGCCGGGCGCTGTCTGTGGTGCGATTCCTGGTCGAGGTTCTAGGCATCCCGCCGGGGCGGCTATCGGCCAATGGGTTTGGCGAGTACCAGCCTGTCAACACTGACGATACCGTGGAGGCTCGCTCTCAGAACCGCCGTATCGAGCTGAAATTTACTGAGAAATAGCTATGCGGTGGGTCTCCGGAAATTCGAATTTTCCGGTTCGGAATTTTCGAAAATTCCGGGCTGCATTGCTGCATAGGGATATCGGTTTTACTGAATCGTCATCGGAGAGGTGAACTGGCTGATCTCGGTGCCATTGCGGATCAACGTAGCAGTGCCGGTATAGGCCCCTAGTGACCATCCGTCCGTTGATAAACGTTTGCCTGCCGCACGAAAAAACTCTGCCTGATCCTTGGATAGAGTGGCGCGATGATTTACCAGGCGTCCCTCGGGGCCGTCCACGGTCAGTGTCAGGACATCCCCCTTTTGGCCGCCAAAGGCATGCGCCCAGAACACCAGCGCAGGCGCAGTGGTCCGCAGTGGGCTTTGCTCCGCAGTACCTGCCTTTATCTCAGAGTAGTCCGGCACCGCAGCGTTAAAGCCGCTGCCCAACAGACCGCCGGCATGATAGGCGAACGCATCTTGCCACAGGGAGCCGCCGTTCTCACCGCAGCTTGCGGCGGTGGACAGGTCAAAGGGATCAACCACCTCGCCGTTCTGGCGCAAGCTGAGGTGCAGATGTGGAAATTCGGATTTTCCGCTAAGCCCAATTTGGCCCAGGATCGTACCGGCCGTGACCCGTTGACCGGTTTGCACCCGTATTGAGCCGGATTTCAGATGGCAATATTGGGTTTCCCAACCATCCTCATGGCGCAGAACCACGCCGTTGCCGCATTCCTTGCCTGCGGTGGCTGCGGTTGGACCTACGTCTGGGACACCGTCGCGCATTCCGCGCACAACACCAGGAGCGGCGGCCAGTACATTTACACCGCGCGCCATGTCCGCCAGCGTTGGCAGCCGGAAGTCAGTGCCCTTGTGGCCGTCATAACTCAGCCCGCCGCATTGATAATCGCGCACAGCGGGACCGGGATCTCGATCCACAAAATTCTGGATGAAACAGGTCTGCCCCAGTGCGCAGTCAATCGGCAGGCCCAACAAAAAATCGCTCGCCACCACAGGGGGGGCGAGCGTGAGAGACAGGGCCAGGAGGGCAGCCCTGCGCATCCTCAGTCGGCGGTCAACAGGGGTGGCTTATCACCCGTAATCCGCGGCTTGGCCGGACCTTCGACGCGCAGATCAAGAGCACCATCCTTGATGCCCACTTTGACCAGCCCACCTTTGGCGAGTTTGCCAAACAGGAGTTCTTCGGCCAGAGGTTTTTTGATGTACTCTTGGATCACACGTGCCAGTGGTCGTGCGCCCATCTTGTCATCATAGCCCTTGTTGGAAATCCATTCAGCAGCCGGACGGGTCAGCTCAATCGATACATTGCGATCCAGCAATTGCGCCTCGAGCTGCAGTACGAATTTCTCGACCACCTGCATGATGACTTCTTTGGGCAGAGGCGCAAAGGAGATCACCGCGTCCAGACGGTTGCGGAATTCCGGCGTAAAGGTGCGTTCAACTGCGGCTGTGTCCTCGCCCTCGCGACGGTCGCGGCCAAAGCCAATGGCGGATTTTGCCATTTCCGACGCGCCAGCATTAGAGGTCATGATCAGGATCACATTGCGGAAGTTCACCGTGCGACCATTGTGGTCAGTCAGCTCACCGTGGTCCATCACCTGCAGCAGGATATTGAACACATCCGGGTGCGCCTTTTCGATCTCGTCCAGCAACAGTACGCAATGCGGGTGCTGATCAACACCATCAGTCAGCAACCCGCCCTGATCAAATCCGACATAGCCCGGAGGCGCGCCAATCAGACGTGAGACTGCGTGTTTCTCCATGTATTCGGACATGTCAAAGCGCAGCAGTTCCAGCCCCAGCATATCGGACAGCTGTTTGGCCACCTCGGTTTTGCCGACACCCGTAGGGCCGGTGAACAGGTAGTTGCCAATTGGCTTTTCAGGTTCACGCAGACCTGCGCGGGCCAGCTTGATCGCTGAAGATAGCGCGCCAATGGCCTTGTCCTGACCAAACACCACCCGTTTGAGCGACTTTTCCAGGTCTTTCAGCACGGTGGTGTCGTCTTTCGAGACAGTCTTGGGAGGAATGCGGGCGATTTTAGCGACCACAGCCTCGATCTCTTTGACACCGATTGTTTTGCGCCGCTTGCTTTCGATGATCAGATGCTGAGCAGCGCCAGCTTCATCGATCACGTCAATCGCGCTGTCGGGCAGTTTACGGTCGTTGATATAACGTGCAGCCAGTTCCACGGCGGTTTTGATCGCCTCAACGGTGTATTTGGTACCGTGGTGTTCTTCAAAGTAGGGTTTGAGCCCCCTCAGGATCTTCACCGAATCGTCGACCGAGGGTTCGGCGACGTCGATTTTCTGGAACCGACGCGCCAGCGCCCGGTCCTTTTCAAAGTGCTGACGGAATTCTTTGTAAGTGGTGGATCCCATGGTGCGCAGTTTGCCGCCCTGCAGGGCAGGTTTCAGCAGGTTAGAGGCATCCATTGCGCCGCCAGACGTGGCACCGGCCCCAATCACTGTGTGGATCTCGTCGATGAACAGCACCCCATCCGGGTGGTCTTCCAGCTCGGTCACCACGGCTTTCAGGCGTTCCTCAAAATCGCCGCGATAGCGGGTGCCGGCCAGCAGCGCGCCCATGTCGAGCGAGAATATGGTGGTTTTCGACAGAACCTCCGGGATTTCACCAGCCACGATTTTGCGCGCAAGACCCTCGGCGATGGCGGTTTTGCCCACACCGGGATCGCCCACCAGCAGCGGGTTGTTCTTGCGGCGGCGGCACAGCACCTGGATGCAGCGCTCGACCTCTTGGTCGCGGCCAATCAGCGGGTCAATTTCGCCCTCACGTGATTTGGCATTCAGATCAACGCAGTATTTATCAAGCGCGCTTTCCTTTTTGTCCTCATCGGTGACGGTCTGGATTTCATCTTCTGGGTCATGCGCACCGGTGACCGGGCGTGGATCACCAAAGGCGGGATCCTTGGCTACACCATGGGCGATGTAGTTCACCGCATCATAACGTGTCATTTCCTGATCCTGCAGGAAATAGGCCGCATCGCTTTCGCGTTCGGCAAAGATCGCCACCAGTACGTTGGCGCCGGTCACTTCGGTGCGGCCGGAACTTTGAACGTGGATCGCGGCGCGCTGGATCACCCGCTGGAACGCGGCTGTTGGCACTGCTTCGGAACCGTCGATGTCAGTGACCAGATTGGCCAGATCTTCGTCGACAAATTCCACCAGCGTTTTGCGCAACTCAACCAGATCAACGCTGCAGGCTTGCATCACGCGAGCGGCCTCAGGCTCGTCCAGCAAGGACAGCAGCAGGTGTTCAAGGGTGGCGAATTCGTGTCGCCGTTCATTTGCCAGCGCAAGCGCGGCATGGATGGCTGTTTCTAGTGTGCTCGAGAATGAAGGCACGGGCGTGCTCCTCTGTCTTGGGTCGGTGGAGAGACCATGTGTTTACCAATCTTCCCCTTGAACCAACCATGTCCTCATAGTGTTAGATTTTGGTTGATAGAGCCGCAGCTTCAAGGCTTTTCTTAAAAATAGTAGTCACATTCCCTGTGACCGTGGTTTTTTTCCCAGTGCCGTGAGCTGTCAAAAGTTGTCTTTTCGTTTGCGAATTTCAGTAAATACCTGTTCTGAATCATGACCTTGCATTCCCATGGCCTGCTTAACTTCAGCCACACCTGCACGCAGGAAAGGATTTGTCGACAATTCCAAAGAAAGGGGTGAAGGCACAGTGGCGACGCCCGCGTTACGTGCTTTTTTGATGCCTGCGACTCGGGCCTGCAACGCGGGGTTGTCGGGTTCGATGGTTAACGCAAAGTCAGCGTTGGATTGGGTGTATTCATGACCGGAATAAACCATGATGTCTGATGGCAGCGCTGCCAGTTTGTTGAGGCTGTGCCACATCTGTGCCGGGCTGCCCTCGAACAAGCGCCCGCATCCCAAAGCCATCAAACTGTCGGCGGTAAACACGGCGCGCGATTCGGGCAGGTAGAAGGCGATGTGGCCGACCGTATGACCTGGCACCTCAATGATCTGTACGTCCTCTTCCGCGAAAGAGAATGCAGTGCCCTCTTTCACTGCCACTTCCAGCGGCGGCAATCGGTGGGCGTCGGCCTCGGCACCGACGACGCTTGGCTTATAGATCTGGCGCAATTCGTCGAGGGCATCGATGTGATCCCAGTGGTGATGGGTCAGCAGCACAAAATCCAATCCCCATCCGCGCCTGTCCAGCTCAGCCTTGATCGGTGCCGCTTCAGGCGCGTCGACCAGCCCTGTCACGCCACTGTCAGGGTCATGCATTAGAAAGGCATAGTTATCTGCAAGGCACGGGATGGTTATGATCTCAAGAGGCATGGTCATTCGCCTTGTCATGGTTAAACTGTAAGCCAGACTGACTGAAGCGACGGGCGCCCGCAATGCATCTTGATGTGCAAGATTTGAGAAACTTCTATTATCGCAGCACTCTGGGGCGTGCGGCGCAGGCCTCGATCCGGGCCCGGCTGCTGCAAATGTGGCCCGAGGCGACAGGGCAAACCATGGCGGGGTTCGGCTTTGCCGCGCCGCTGATGCGCCCCTATCTACCCGAGGCACGCCGAGTGATTGCACTGATGCCGGGGCCGCAGGGGGTGATGCAATGGCCCGCCGGGATGCCCAATGTGTCAGTCCTGTGCGAAGAGACCAGCTGGCCGCTGGACACTGGGCGTGTAGATCGGCTGGTGGTGATGCACGGGTTAGAGACCTCGGACCATCCGGCCAAACTGCTGGAGGAGTGCTGGCGCGTGCTGGGGCCGGGGGGGCGTGCGATTTTTGTGGTGCCAAACCGGGCTGGGCTGTGGTCGCGCTCGGACAAGACGCCGTTTGGCTATGGCCGTCCTTATACTCTGGGGCAGTTGGAGAGCCAGCTGAGGGCGCATCAGTTCACGACCGAGCGTCACGCCGCGGCGCTGTACCAATTGCCGTCGATGCGGCGGTTCTGGCTGAAATCTGGGCCACTGTTTGAAAAGGCGGGGCGGCACCTTCCGGCAATGCTGGCAGGCGGCGTGTTCTTGGTCGAGGTCAGCAAGCAGGTCCATCAGCCGCGTGGGTTGGCGACAAAGGTGAAAGCCCGCAGCCGCATTCGGGTGCTGGAAGGTCTATCTAACCCGATGCCGGAACCTGCGTGATTTGGGTCGGTAAGAGGTTGATTCCCTATATACGTCATCGCCCGCGCTAAAAACGCCTTTTTGGCCGTGAAATGCCCCCGGACAGGGGTTTATCCACAGCGCGATTTTGCATTTGGCACCGCTTGGAATCGGAAAAACTTGCAAAAGCGTTACCTTTTTCTGTTCTTTCAAGCGGTTCAAAGGGTCGCACTTTGGCTAAAGTGTTGAAATGCCTACGTTAAGCACTTTTGCCGTTACCGCTATAGTATGTTGCTAGGTTGCTGGCGCTCTGTTACATCGACGCTGATTTTATCGTCCTTCCGTGATGGGAGGGCTGACTCACGCCCCCGGACGCCGCCAACAGGCATGGTACCGGGGCCAGTATCGGAAGGGTGGACGTGTCCGAACCAGCTTCGATTTCCGCAGGCATCGCCGCGCGCTATGCCACTGCGATCTTTGAGATTGCAGATGACAACAAGGCCCTCGATGGCCTTGAAACCAGCATCAGTGCTTTGCAAACCGCGCTGGATGACAGCGCTGATCTGCGCAACCTGATCACTTCGCCGCTTGTGTCGCGCGAAGAGCAGGGCGGCGCGATCACTGCGATTGCTGCCAAAATGGGGCTTGATCCCATGATGAGCAACGCACTGGCGCTGATGGCTGAAAACCGCCGTCTGTTTGTTCTTCCAGCGCTGATCACCGCGCTGCGTAGCCAATTGGCAGAGGCCCGTGGCGAAGTCACAGCTGATGTGACCTCGGCCAAGGCGCTGACCAAGACCCAAAGCGATAAGCTGGCTAAGACGCTCAGCGATCGTGTAGGCAAAAAAGTTACCATCAATGCAACCGTCGATAAGGATATTATCGGCGGTCTCGTCGTCAAAGTGGGCTCGAAGATGATCGATAGCTCGATCCGCTCCAAGCTCGACTCCCTCCAGAATGTAATGAAAGAGGTCGGATAAATGGGTATCCAAGCTGCAGAGATTTCTGCAATCCTGAAAGACCAGATCAAGAACTTTGGTCAAGAAGCCGAAGTGGCTGAAATCGGTCGCGTGCTGAGCGTTGGCGATGGTATCGCCCGCGTTTACGGTCTGGACAATGTCCAGGCTGGTGAAATGGTCGAATTCCCCGGCGGCATCATGGGCATGGCGCTGAACTTGGAAAGCGACAACGTCGGTATCGTTATCTTTGGGTCCGACCGGGACATCAAAGAAGGCGACACAGTCAAGCGCACCAACTCGATCGTGGACGTTCCAATTGGTAACGGTCTGCTGGGTCGCGTTGTTGACGGTTTGGGTAACCCGATCGACGGCAAGGGTCCGATTGAGTCCACCGAGCGCGGCATTGCTGACGTCAAAGCTCCGGGCATTATCCCGCGTAAATCGGTTCACGAGCCGATGGCAACTGGCCTGAAGTCGGTTGATGCGATGATCCCAATTGGTCGTGGCCAGCGTGAGCTGATCATTGGTGACCGTCAGACCGGCAAAACTGCCGTTGCTCTGGACACGATCCTGAACCAAAAATCCTACAACGAAGCCGCCGGCGACGACGAAGGCAAAAAGCTGTACTGCGTATACGTAGCCATCGGCCAGAAGCGTTCGACTGTTGCTCAGCTGGTGAAGAAGCTGGAAGAGTCCGGCGCGATGGAATATTCCATCGTGGTGGCTGCGACCGCATCTGATCCGGCCCCAATGCAGTTCCTGGCACCTTACGCCGCGACAGCCATGGCTGAGTTCTTCCGGGACAACGGCCGCCACGCACTGATCGTTTATGATGATCTGTCCAAGCAAGCTGTGTCCTACCGTCAGATGTCGCTGCTGCTGCGTCGTCCACCCGGACGTGAAGCGTACCCAGGTGACGTGTTCTATCTTCACTCCAGATTGCTTGAGCGTTCGGCCAAATTGGGCGACGACCACGGCAATGGCTCGCTGACTGCGCTGCCGATCATCGAAACCCAGGGTGGCGACGTTTCGGCGTTTATTCCAACCAACGTGATTTCGATCACCGATGGTCAGATCTTCCTGGAAACCGAATTGTTCTATCAGGGCATCCGTCCTGCTGTGAACACCGGTCTGTCGGTGTCTCGTGTGGGTTCGTCCGCTCAGACCAACGCCATGAAGTCGGTTGCTGGTCCGGTTAAACTGGAATTGGCTCAGTATCGTGAAATGGCTGCCTTTGCGCAGTTCGGTTCCGATCTGGACGCCTCCACTCAGCAGCTGCTGAACCGGGGTGCGCGTCTGACCGAGCTGATGAAACAGCCGCAGTATTCTCCGCTGACCAACGCTGAAATCGTCTGCGTCATCTTTGCCGGTACCAAAGGGTACCTGGACAAGGTCGACGTTAAGGCGGTTGGCCGTTACGAGGCTGGCATGTTGGCTCACTTGCGCTCCAAGCACCAGGATCTGCTGGATTGGATCACCGAGACTGACCCCAAAATCAAGGGCGACGCCGAGACCAAGATCAAAGCTGCGTTGGACGAATTCGCCGCTGATTTCGCTTAAGGAGGGGACGCGGCAATGCCAAATCTTAAAGACCTTAAAAACAGGATCGAGTCGGTCAAATCGACCCGCAAGATCACCAAAGCCATGCAGATGGTCGCGGCCGCAAAATTGCGCCGCGCCCAGGAATCTGCGGAAGAGTCACGCCCCTACACCAAACGGTTTAACGCCGTGATGGCCGGGCTGGCTGCTTCGGTTGGTGGCAGCTCATCTGCGCCGCTGCTGCTGCGTGGCACTGGCAGCGATCAGACCCATCTCTTGGTCGTCATGACCTCCGAGCGGGGGCTGTGTGGTGGCTTCAACTCCAGCATCGCCAAACTGGCGCGGCTGAAGGCTGAAGAGCTGAAATCTGCGGGCAAGACGGTCAAGATCCTGACCGTTGGGAAAAAGGGCCGTGACAGCCTGAAGCGCGATTTGGGCGACGATTTTGTCGGTCACGTCGACCTGAGTGAAGTCAAACGTGTTGGTTATGTCAACGCACAAGACATCGCTAAGGACGTTTTGGGCCGCTTTGACGCGGGTGACTTCGACGTTGCAACGATCTTCTACTCGGAGTTCGTCAACGTGGTGACCCAGATCCCAACCGAACAGCAAATCATCCCGGCGTCTTTCGAGACGGTGGAAGGTGACAGTGATGGTGCGGTCTATGACTACGAGCCCAGCGAAGAGGCCATTCTGGCTGACCTGCTGCCGCGTGGTGTGGCCACTCAGATCTTTGCAGCCCTGCTGGAAAATGGGGCGTCCGAACAGGGTGCCCGGATGAGCGCGATGGACAATGCGACCCGCAACGCGGGTGACATGATCGACCAGCTGACAATTCAGTACAACCGTACACGTCAGGCTGCGATCACCAACGAGCTGATTGAAATCATTTCGGGCGCTGAGGCGCTCTAAGAGACAACCGGAGACGAAACATGGCTAATGCAAAAGGCAAAGTGACTCAGGTCATTGGCGCCGTTGTTGACGTACAGTTCGAGGATGATCTGCCACAGATCCTCAACGCGGTAACCACCGTCAACAATGGCAAGAAACTGGTGCTGGAAGTTGCTCAGCACCTGGGCGAAAATACCGTCCGTACCATCGCAATGGACGCGACCGAAGGTCTGGTTCGCGGCGCGCCCGTCGAAGACACCGGCGCTCCGATCCAGGTGCCAGTTGGCACCGCGACCCTGGGCCGTATCCTGAACGTGACCGGCGACCCGGTTGACGAAAAGGGCCCGGTCAAGGCGACTGAAACCCGCCCGATCCACGGCGACGCTCCGTCGTTTGCCGAGCAGTCCACCGAGACCGTAATTCTGACCACCGGCATCAAGGTCATCGACCTGCTGGCCCCCTACACCAAGGGTGGTAAAATTGGTCTGTTCGGCGGTGCCGGCGTTGGTAAAACCGTTCTGATCATGGAACTGATCAACAACATCGCCAAGGTGCACTCGGGTGTGTCCGTGTTTGCGGGTGTTGGTGAGCGGACCCGTGAAGGCAACGATCTGTACCACGAGATGATCGAATCTGGCGTTATCGTTCCTGACGATCTGGAGAAATCCAAGATTGCTCTGGTTTACGGTCAGATGAACGAGCCTCCAGGTGCGCGTATGCGTGTTGCGCTGTCGGGTCTGACCCTGGCTGAGCAGTTCCGCGACGAATCCGGTTCGGATGTTCTGTTCTTCGTGGACAACATCTTCCGCTTTACGCAGGCTGGCTCTGAGGTTTCGGCTCTGCTGGGTCGTATTCCATCTGCTGTGGGTTACCAGCCAACACTGGCCACCGACATGGGTGCGATGCAGGAACGGATTTCCTCAACCAAATCCGGTTCGATCACTTCCGTTCAGGCCGTCTACGTGCCTGCGGATGACTTGACCGATCCGGCACCTGCGACATCCTTTGCTCACCTGGACGCGACAACCGTTCTGGACCGTGCAATCTCGGAAAAGGGTATCTACCCTGCTGTGGACCCGCTTGGCTCGACCTCGCGTCTGCTGGATCCGCTGGTTATCGGCGAAGAGCACTATGCTGTTGCAACCGACGTGCAGCAGATCCTGCAGCGCTACAAGTCGCTTCAGGATATCATCGCGATCCTCGGCATGGACGAGCTGTCAGAAGACGACAAGCTGGCCGTGGCCCGTGCCCGTAAGATCGAGCGTTTCCTGTCGCAGCCGTTTGACGTTGCGAAAATCTTTACCGGCGCTGACGGTAAGCAGGTTCCGCTGGAAGAGACTATTACGTCGTTCAAAGCTGTTGTGGCTGGCGAATACGATCACCTGCCCGAAGGCGCCTTCTACATGGTTGGCGGCATCGATGACGTGATCGCCAAAGCCGAGAAAATGGCTGCTGACGCGGCCTAAGGAGGATCGTAATGGCTGATACCATGCAATTCGATCTCGTAAGCCCGGAGCGAAGCCTAGCTTCGCTTCAGGTGACCGCGGTTCAAATTCCGGGTGCGGATGGCGACATGACGGCAATGCCCGCACATGCGCCAACCATCACCACCCTGCGTCCAGGTTTGCTGCGGGTCGAAAGCCCCGAGGGAAACTCGGACTATGTTGTGTCGGGCGGTTTTGCTGAAATCGGTTCTGAAGGTTTGTCGGTGCTGGCTGAAAAAGCCATTCCGGTGACCGAGATGACCCGGGATCACCTGGACGAACTGATCGAAGCCGCGCGTGCAGCTCATGCAGCGGCACATGAGAACAAGACCGAGCATCACAGCCTGGTCGATGACGCCACCAAATTGCTGGCGGACATGGAAGCACTGGGCGAGCACATCAACCTGTAAGGGACGGTGTTCTTGTACCTGAAAATAGAAACCGGCCCCATCGTGGGCCGGTTTTTTGTTGCCAGAATGCCGCCCTTTACAGCTTGTTTCCGCTAGGTGAAACCTATCGCGCAGGCGGGAGTGTGACGTTCGAACATCATTAGTAACTTTCAGTTATGAGTGCATAGAAACTGCGTTGATAACTTGAGTGAAATTCAAGTGAATTCAGTCGGTAATAAATTGTATTTAAATGGTTTATTTCGCCGCCGGTGCCCGCGGCAGGGACTATCTGGAGAGAAGAATGTCTTTCATTCGAACCGCTTTCGCAGCGTCAATTTCTATTGGAATGCTTACAACATCTGCATCGGCAGACGGAATCTACTATGGGGTTGGGATTGGGGTCAGTGACGCTGAATCAGATCCGATATTGTTTACGACCAATACATCCGGTGCGACCTTTGGTACGCTTGGCGGAACCTTGGGATACCGCTGGGATAAAGGCGGGCATTTTTGGGGGACCGAAGCAAACCTGGATTTTGGCTTAGGGGCTGACTTTGACGACGATGTTACTGGCATGTCCTGCAAGACATCGGCCAACGGCCCGTATTATTGTTCGCAGACTGGCACATTACGCCTTCGTGGTCTGGTTGGGACCGAAGTTGGCAAAGATTTGGAGCTCTTTGGTACCCTTGGACTGGCTGCGATAAGCGGTGATGCGGCAGACAACCCGACAACACAAGATCCCGCTGTGAACGTTGGATTAACTGTAGGTGTGGGTCTGCAAAAGCAGGTTGGCAAAAACATCCATCGGATCGAACTGATTTACGATGACCTGTCATCCGCTAGGACAAAACCCGTCGATCACCCGAGCGTTTACTCCCCAGAGTACAAGGCAATTTCTCTGAATTACACGCTGATCTTTGGTCGCAAGTAGGTCAGAGGCGCGCAGATCGATCTGTAAAAGCAGTATCTCTTGTTACACGTTTCAAACCCGACCCAATCTAGGGTCGGGTTTTTTGTCCTATTCTTGCCCAATTTATTCCCTATGGTTCAAACGGGGGAAACGGATCTGACATGACATGAAGCGACTAAGAAACCCACGCACTGGGATAAGTCAGGGCGATGTGATGGTCTTTGCTGACTTTGAAAACGGCGGCGCGATGTGGACGGGCTCCGGCGAACGTGAGCGGCGTAAAAAGATACGTTTCGACGAACCTTTTGGTTCGCCTCCATGTGTGCAACTTGCCATCTCGCTCTGGGATATGGACACCACAGCAGCAATCCGTGCCGAACTGGTGGCCGAGAATATCACCTCCAAGGGTTTTGAGGTCGTATTCCGCACCTGGGCTGACAGCCGTATAGCGCGGCTCAGGGCGTCCTGGACAGCGATAGGAGAGCTGCCCTTTGGCGATGATTGGGATGTGGATTAAACCTCTCCCCATCGCTCTGCTTGCCTATATCATCAACTTTGCCCACTGAATCGCCGGGTATCCGTGGTAGAGGTTAGGGTTGCCATCCACGGTGATCGCTTTAGTTGCATCCAGACAGTCACTTAGGGACTGTCTGTTGGTAGTAAAACACGCCATGGTGAAAACGCGACAAAAAATCGATGTGGAGGATGCGTCAGGCGATCGTTTCTTCGCTGAGCTGAAAAAGACGACGAATGGTATGCTGCCTGCCAATATCTACCGGGAAATGTACCAACAGTCTCTTGCGCACAGCCACAATGACATCATTGATATTGGGGTCGGGCAGGGGCCAAGCTCCATCGCTTTTGCCTTGGGCATTGTCCACTCACAGCGTACCAACATTGTGCATGTGATCGATCAATTTGAGCAGGTGAAAGATGGTCCGCACAGGTATTGCACTAAGGATTTCCCTGAGGGTTGCCGCCTGGCAAATACAGAGGTCTTTCTAAATCACGTGAACGACTACGGTGTCGACGGGACCATCCAAACCTATCCGTGCCGCACAGACGAAGTGGACTTGGACCCGGATCTGCAGGCGGACATTCTGGCCATCGACGCGGATGGTCTCATTGACCGAGATCTTGGCTACTTTTTCGACAATCTTGTCCCTGGCGGATACATAATCATCGACGACTACGCCGACATGATCAACAAGAGGGGACGCGCCAAACTCAAGGGATTTAGCCATGTGTCGGTTGAGGAAGCCCGTGCAGAATGGTTGGGCATGTCGATTTTTGCTCGACGCCGCATCTTGGGCAAGCACTTCTTAGTCTACGTGTTGGCGAATTGGATAGAGTTGTCAGGTGCAATGAAGAAAAAGAAGATCTTGGGGACAACCGTTTTCTATGAGAAAACAACAAGCAAGAAGTTCAGAGATATTGTCGGTAGTGATCAAAGTTTTGTGGACAATATTCTGATGAGCCGTTTTTTGTCGGAACTGTGGATTTTGGTGCAAGGGCGATCAAAGAAACGCCAGCCACCTTACTTAAAGCTGCTTTTCCGCTGAACATTTTCGCGCGTGTTCAGGGTTTGAGTGCAGCCCCACATTCATTGACAGCTTCGCTACAAGGCGGGCTCGAATTATGAACCAGGACTGAGCTTAGCCAATTGCGAACAGTCGTGTTCCTGCCCGATAACGCGGAATTATCTGGGCGTACAGCAGCAATGAAACTTGAAGTTTAATGCACCACAAAACAAAAACCCGCGCAGTTTCCTGCACGGGGGCGTTGAATGGACTGTGGTCCAGATCAGGTATTGTTGGAATACAGAGACTCGTAGATCGGGATCAGCGTCTTGTCGTCAAACAATGACGATACAGAGGTGCCGTGCCAGATGTTCAGGATCGCCTGCGTGAATAGTGGTGCGGTCGGCAAGATGCGAATGTTGGGTGTGTTCCGGACCGCCTCGGTGGGTTGGATCGAATCCGTCAGCACCAGAGACTTCATCACCGAGTTGGTCACGCGTTCCACTGCGGGGCCGCTCATCACGCCGTGGGTGATATAGGCATGCACTTCCTTGGCGCCTTCGTCCAGCAGCACCTGCGCCGCCTTACACAGAGTGCCAGCGGTGTCGCACATGTCGTCGATGATCAGGCAGGTCTTGTCTTTGACGTCGCCAATGACAGTCATCTCGGCCACTTCGCCCGGTTTGCCGCGACGTTTGTCAACGATCGACAGCGGCGCGTTGATGCGTTTGGCCAGCTCGCGTGCACGGGCAACACCGCCCACGTCTGGCGACACCACCATCAGCTCACCCATCCGGTCTTTGAACTGGTTCTTGACGTCTAGTGCAAAGATCGGGCTGGCGTACAGGTTGTCGACGGGAATGTCGAAAAAGCCCTGAATCTGCGCGGCGTGCAGATCCATGGTCAGCACCCGTTCGATGCCAGCCTCGACCAGCATATTGGCAACCAGTTTGGCGGTGATCGGCGTGCGGGCCTTGGTGCGGCGATCCTGACGGGCATAGCCAAAGTAGGGGATCACAGCCGTAATCCGCTGGGCGGATGACCGGCGCAGCGCGTCCGAGATGATCAGCAGCTCCATCAGGTTGTCATTGGCCGGGTTTGATGTCGGCTGAATGATGAACATGTCCTCGCCGCGGACGTTTTCGAACACCTCGACAAAGATTTCACCGTCGTTGAACCGCTCGACGCGGGCATCAACCAGACCCTGATCGACACCGCGATGCAGGCTCATTCGGCGACTGATCGCCTCGGCAAGCGGTGGGTTTGCGTTCCCAGATATGAGTTTGGGTTCGTTTAGTGTCGGCATGAGCTGAATATCCCCAGGCAGCTAAGCAATGTGACAGATTCGTGATGTTGAACACCGCTTAGCATGGGCGTACCGTCGCGCAAAGTTCTTAGGCAGGAGAAAGCCAATATGACCCAGATCACCTTCTATTTTTCCACCTTATCCCCCTATACCTACCTTGCCGGCACCCGGCTGGAAGACATCGCAGCCCGGCACGGCGCTGAAATTGTCTATAAGCCGCTTGATATCATCGGCATGTTCGGCCGCACCGGTGGGCAACCCCCAAAGGATCGCCATCCCTCGCGTCAGCAATACCGTCTGATCGAAATGGAACGTCAGGCAAAGAAGGCAAACCTGCCGCTAAACCTGAAACCAGCCTTTTGGCCGACCAACCCAGCCCCATCTTCTTACGCTTTCATTGCAGCGCAAAATGCGGGCGGCGGTGACTTGGGCGAACTGTACCACGCCCTGACCCGTGCAGTCTGGGCCGAGGAAAAGAACATTGCCGAAGATGATGTGATCCGCGCCTGTCTCGAAAGCGCCGGTTTCGACCCTGCGCTGGCCGATAGCGGTCTTCTGACCGGCGCCGAAACCTATGCGCAAAACCTCGAGGATGCAGTGAACGCCGGGGTCTTTGGCGCGCCATTCTATATCACCAGTGATGGCGCCAAATTCTGGGGCCAAGACCGTCTGGATGATCTGGATCAGCACCTGTCGGAACTTGTATGACGAAGGATCACACCAAGGCACTGCCGCAACCTGTGTTCAGCCGAAGTTTCGGATCAGGACCCCGGCAAGTGCTGGCAGTGCATTGTTCCCTGGCCCATTCCGGCACATGGCGCGGTGTTGCCACCGCGCTAGAGGACGAGGTGACCCTGACAGCTTTTGACATGCTAACCCATGGTCGCAGCCCGGATTGGGATCAGCAGGGTGATTTTCAACTGCGCAACGTTGAGGCGGGCCTGTCGCTGCTGGCACAGCCGATGGATTTGATCGGCCATTCCTTTGGCGCCACCGTGGCGTTGCAGATGGCCGTTCAGCGCCCGGAACTGGTGCGCAGCCTGACTTTGATTGAACCTGTATTCTTTGTGGCTGTCGAAGATCCAGATCTTCTGCAGGGGCTTGAACTGCAAAACCAACCCTTTCGCGAAGCGCTGAGCGCGGGGGATTTGGCACTGGCCGCACGGCTGTTCAACCGGATGTGGAGCTCGGGCGCGCCCAAGTGGCCGGATCTTCCGGAAGCAACCCGCGCGGCAATGGCGCGCGCCATTACAATTGTCCCGGCCTGTGATCAGGCGATTCTGAAGGATCGCGCAGGACTATTGGCAAAGGGAGGCATGGATTGCCTTGCCATGCCGGTGCTCTTGCTGCGCGGAAGTGACACCAATCCAGTTATCGGGGCGGTCAATGATGGGCTGCACCAGCGCCTACCCAATGCTTGCTCAACTGTGGTCCAGGGTGCAGGTCATATGGTGCCAATCTCACATCCAGCCGAAGTCGCGGCCTGCTTGCGCGCACTGTGGTAACGTAACTTGACCTGCCAGGGCGGCGTCCTTGGCAGGTCCTGATCTGTCTAGATATCCGTTATTGTGGTCACAATCTCGCGAAAGAAATCCATTTTCCCATCCGTTTCATGGGTTGTGATATGGGTGACGCTTTCGACCATTCTGCTGCGTTGGGCATAGAAAAACCTTTGTTCAAACCGGGTTGAAAACCAGTTATTTCCCAGCGATTGGGTTTCCAGGCCTAAAACTTTTGTCCCCGACGGAAAGACATCGGTGGCCAGTCTGGTCAAAACAGCGCCAAAACCTTCGATGTCTTTGGCAGATTGCCAGGACACATCGGTTTCATCACGATAGTGATCGATCCGAAAATCAATGTCGGGCGCGACATGGGCCATAATCTCTGGGCTACCGGCCTCAAACAGATGCAAAACATGATTAATCACCGGGGTGGATTCAGGCGCGTTTACGTCGAGTGGCATATCTTTGTCCTTCTAAGAGTTATGCGGGATGCTGCACTGCACTATGGTCTTGATCTTTGGCCAAAGGACATTGCTATGAGATCTATCGCTGATATAGGCTTTAGCTATGTTGGAGCTTACCCCACTCAAATATTTTCAAGCGGCTTACGAGACCGGTACATTCAGCGCATCTGCCAGGCTGAACGAGGTTAGCCAGCCATCTGTGTCCGCCGCAATTGCGCGGCTAGAAGCGCATTTGGATGGGGCATTGTTTCATCGCAGGCGGGATGGTCTGGTGCCCACCGCGCTTGGGCATGAATTGTACCAGCAGTCCGGGCCTGTGCTGTCGCAGATCAGGCAGATTGAGACCCGGCTGACCGGCCGTGTGCCTGTGGTTCTGCGTGTCTATTGTCAGTCCGATACATTCATCGGATCATTTCAAACGGGGCTAAAGGCTCTGCAGCAGGAAAATGTCGATCTGCAGTTTCGATTCACCGATGATATCGATCTGGCGGATCTTTTGTTTTGCAGCGAAGACTGCCTGCCACGCGGGTGCGGGTTTCACCGCCTTTGGACGGAACATTATGGCGTTGCCCTGTCATGTGACGATGGGTTGGCGCTGGCCAACAGTTTGCGACTGGAGGATCTGCAGGGGCGTGCCATTATTGGGCGCCCATACTGCCCCTCTGCGGATCAATTGCTAAGTTTCAGCGACAACGGTCTGTCGGTTGTGGCCGAGGCCGTGCACGACGCGCAGCTGTTGGATTTGGTTGCGGCAGGGCTGGGCATTGCCTTTGTGCCGTTCGGCCACGCCAAGCGCCACCCATCGGTTGTGGTTCGTCCCCTTGACGGCGAAGACCCTGTCGCGCGTGGCGTGGGTGTTGGCTATCGAAAAAACCAGTTTGCCGCCAGCATCGCCAAGGCCTTCCAGATCAAGGGTGAACAGCTCTAGCGGTTAGAGCAGTGCCAGAAACTGATCAATTTGTGTGGTGCTGATCGACCAATCGCAAACAAACCGCGCACCAACCATCTCATCTTCTGGTCCCTCCAGCGGCCCATCCCACAGATGATAAGACGCGCCAGCCGCAAAGGCCCGCTGGTGGGCTGCTCGGGGCAGGGAGGCAAAGATCATGTTTGCATCGGGCCTGTGCAGGAATTCAGCCCCAGCCTTGCGCAGCCCTTCGGCCAGATAGGCGCTATTGGCATTAGCCTTCGCCGCATTCTCCAACCACAATCCGTCCTTCAGATAGCCCAGCATCTGAGCCGCCAGATAGCGGTTCTTGGAAAACAGATGCGCACCGCGTTTGCGTCGCAGCTCGAACTCCCAGGCGTGCTTGGGATCAAAGAATATGACCGCCTCGACCCCCATGCAGCCATTCTTGGTGCCGCCAAAACTGACCGCATCAACCCCGGCTTTCCAGCTCATCTCGGCTGGGGTGCAGTCCAGCGCCACCATGGCATTGGCAAAGCGTGCTCCGTCCAGATGCACCGGCAGATCAAACTCTTTGGCCACTGTGGTCAGGGCTTGCAACTCGTCCAGAGAATAAACCGATCCACGTTCGGTCACCTGGCTGATCGCGACAGGTCCGCGCTGTGGTCCATGTACGCCACGGGTTTCTTCGCCCGCAATGGCCGTGCGCAACGCCTGCGGGGTCATCTTGTCGCCGCAAGGCACCAGCGTCAGCTTGGCCCCACCAGAATAGAACTCGGGCGCGTTGCACTCATCTTCGTGGATATGCGCCACATCTGAACAAAACACCGTCTGATAGGGTTGGGTCAGCGTCGCCAGCGCCAGCGCATTGGCAGCGGTTCCAGTGGCAACCAGATGCACGGCGGCCTCGGGGGCTTCAAACAGCGCGCGCAAAGTGTCACGTAAAGCGTCCATCTGGCTGTCCGCGCCATATCCCATGGCGTAACCGGAATTGGCCTCGGTCAGCGCCTGCAGCACTTTTGGGTGAACAGGGCCAGAATTGTCAGAGGCAAAAAACATCAGATAGGTTCCTCGATAATGTGATCTTCCCAGTCTTCTTCCGGGGTGTCGAATTCGGATACTGTCCAGCCTTTGACCGAGACTCCGGCCGCGTGCACCGAATCTGGCGTTCCGGTCAGTAGCGGATGCCAATCTGGCAGAGGCTTTCCCTCCCATAGCAGCCGATAGGCGCAGGTTTGCGGCATCCAATAGGCGTGGGTGTCCAGATTCCCCGGCTTCAGAACGATGCACTCGGGCACAAAATTATGGCGGATTTCATATTGCGAGCACAGACCTGTGGCATCATCCAGCAGGCGACAGGCCACGCATGTCAGTTCCACTTCGCCGGTGTCTTCGTCTTCCAGCTTGTTCAGGCAACATTTGCCACAGCCATCACACAGCGCTTCCCACTCCTTGGTGTTCATCTTGCTGAGCGGCTTTTTCTCCCAGAACCGGGCGGCCAACCCGGAGCGGTCAATCAGATCAGTCATGTCTTAGCCAGTATCTCGCGGGCCTGGGCACAGTCAGCATCCATCTGGCTGATCAATGGCTCCAGCCCATCAAATTTCAATTCAGGTCGTAGAAACTCCACCAGCCCAACCGACAGGGTTGACCCATACAGATCGCCCGAGAAGTCAAAGATGAAAGTTTCCAGATTGGGGTGGTCGCCATCAAACATCGGCCGCACTCCCATCGAAGCAGCCCCGTGATAAGACCCCGCATGCGGACCATCCAACACGTCCACCAGCACCGCATAAACACCAAAGGCTGGGGGGTGCAGCCCGTCGATTGACATATTGGCGGTGGGAAAGCCCAGCTCTCGTCCGCGTTGTTCGCCGCCAATTACCAGGCCCTCAATTCGGTGCCAGTGCCCCAGCATTGCTGCTGCATCTCGCGGGCGCGCATCGCTCAGTGCCTGGCGGATTGCGGTCGAGGACACTGTGTGTTCCGAGTATTCCATCAATGGTGCGATGGTGACGCCAAATCCGAACTTGTTGCCAAAGCGCTGTAGATCCTGTGGCGAGCCACTGCGGCCCTTGCCAAAGCAGAAATCCGCGCCAACCACCACATGAGACAGCCCCAGCCCCTCGGCGATTACATCGCGGGCAAACTCTTCGGGTGTCAAACCAGATAGGGCAGCGTTGAAGTTCAGCTGATACAGGCGCTCCACCCCCAGCTTCTCCAATCGCGAGGCACGGGCCTCGGGCGACATCAACCGGAATGGTGGCGCATCTGGCGCGAAATATTCGCGCGGATGCGGCTCAAACGACATCACCCCCAGCGGCGCGTCGGGTGCCGCTTGGCGGGCCAGATCGATCACTGACTGATGGCCCAGATGGACGCCGTCAAAATTGCCAATCGCGACGCTGGCGCCGCGGTCTTGGGGTTCTACAAACTGATAGTCTCGGATGGTGCGCATGATGGCATCCGTACCTGCACAGGCCTGCCGGTTCAAGCGGCCAGTTTAGCGACACCACAGGTTCCGTGTGATGTGCTGCGCCAGAACGTCTGACACTGCATCGGGCGACACGGGACAAGACTGATCTTTGTGTTACTAGGGCGTTCGCCCAGATCACCGTATTTTCAGATACGCCTGCCAATATGGCACCTGATCGATCCTTCGCTGGGCAGTTACGCGCAGGCGTCGTACAGGCAGGAAGGGTAATCCCCCCATTTTTAATGGGATGGGGTTGTAGAACTTAAGCAGCCATTTTGAGTTTCATGGCGGGTGTGATGCCGCCGATGCCCATGTTCGGGCGGTCGTTGTTGTAAGTCCATAGCCATTGCGTGGCGTGATCTTGCGCCTCCTCTATGCTTCCGATGATGAATTGATCCAGCCACTCATGGCGAACCGTCCGGTTGTAGCGCTCGATATAAGCGTTCTGTTGAGGCTTCCCGGGTTGGATGTGTAGGATGGAAACCCCTTGTTTCTCGGCC